>Ga0210396_10000040_pt1 | contig 284671 bp, 247 predicted proteins | sample IncBWH17OmetaG_FD_155466 | JGI IMG/M metagenome (GOLD analysis project Ga0210396, IMG submission 155466) | Forest soil microbial communities from Barre Woods Harvard Forest LTER site, Petersham, Massachusetts, United States - Inc-BW-H-17-O ... | reverse complement strand
CACAGCCTGCGGCGGCCGGGGCGAAGTCGCGGTTTGCGCCAACGCTGCACCCGCCGTGATTGCGAAAACGGCGCCCGCGACAAAAATAGCTCGCATCAGATCGCCCCCTCCCGGCTGGAACGAAAGTACCGAAGCAGCTTCCACCCGATTCTGCTTAATTCTTTGTCGCTTTCACGACCGCATCGGTTCGAGCATCGATGCACATCACGCGCGTGGAGATCTTGCCACGCAGCCGCGATCGAATAGGCGATAAACAAAGCGCGCCGGTATCGCCGCACCGTCGCGTTACGGAAAATGTCCGTAGCGTCGGCTTAGGCCTGCGGCTGCGGCTCCATCGGCCCTTCGGGGCGCGGTGGACGGTTGCGGCCGGCACCGGCCGTCGGCACAGTCGAGGCGCGCGGCGTCGACTCGATCGCCGATTCGCGGTTCGGCTTCTTGCCCATGATCAGGTCTTTGATCTCGTCGCCGGTGAGCGTCTCGAATTCGAGCAAGCCTTTGGCCAGCGTTTCGAGATCGGCGCGCTTCTCGGTGAGGATCGTCTGCGCTTCGTTAAAGCCCGCTTCGACCAGCCGCCTGATCTCGGCGTCGATCTTGCGCGCGGTCTCTTCGGAAATGTTTTGTTGGCGCGCCACCGAATAGCCGAGGAACACTTCTTCTTGGTTCTCGCCATAGGCGACCGTGCCGAGCGTCTCGGACAGCCCCCAGCGCGTCACCATCATGCGCGCGAGCTTGGTCGCCTGCTCAATATCGGACGCCGCACCCGAAGTAACGCGCTCGCGGCCGAACACCAATTCCTCGGCGACCCGGCCGCCCATCATGATAGCGAGCCGCGACGTCATCTGCTCGAGCGACATCGACAGCTTGTCGCGTTCCGGCAGCTGCATGACCATGCCGAGCGCGCGGCCGCGCGGAATGATCGTGGCCTTGTGCACCGGATCGGTCGCCTTGACGTTGAGCGCGACGATGGCGTGGCCGCCTTCGTGATAGGCGGTGAGAAGTTTCTCTTCCTCCGTCATGACGAGCGACTTGCGCTCGGCGCCCATCATCACTTTGTCCTTGGCGTCCTCGAACTCGACCTGAGTGACCATGCGCTTGTTGCGCCGCGCCGCCATCAGCGCCGCTTCGTTGACGAGGTTCATCAGATCGGCGCCGGAGAAGCCCGGCGTGCCGCGCGCGATGGTCTTCAGATTGACGTCCGGCGCCAACGGCACCTTGCGCACATGCACCTTCAAGATCTGCTCGCGGCCGACGACGTCGGGGTTCGGCACCACGACCTGCCGGTCGAAACGGCCGGGGCGCAGCAGCGCCGGATCGAGCACGTCGGGCCGGTTGGTCGCCGCGATCAGGATGATGCCTTCGTTCGCTTCGAAGCCGTCCATCTCGACCAGCAACTGATTGAGCGTCTGCTCGCGCTCGTCATTGCCGCCGCCGAGGCCGGCGCCGCGATGGCGGCCCACAGCGTCGATTTCGTCGATGAAGATGATGCAGGGCGCGTTCTTCTTCGCCTGCTCGAACATGTCGCGCACGCGGCTCGCGCCGACGCCGACGAACATTTCGACGAAGTCGGAACCGGAAATGGTGAAGAACGGCACATTGGCCTCGCCGGCCACCGCACGCGCGATCAACGTCTTGCCGGTGCCGGGCGGACCGACTAAAAGCACGCCGCGCGGAATGCGTCCGCCGAGCCGCTGGAATTTTGCCGGGTCGCGCAGGAACTCGACGATCTCCTGCAGGTCCTGCTTGGCCTCGTCGACGCCCGCCACGTCCTCAAAGGTGACCCGGCCATGCGCCTCGGTCAGAAGCTTGGCGCGTGATTTGCCGAAGCCGAGCGCCTTGCCGCCGGCACCCTGCATCTGGCGCGAGAGGAATATCCAAACGCCGATCAGCGCGACAAAAGGCAGCCAGGAAATCAGCAGCGAAACGAACCACGGTACATTGTCAGTCTGCGGCCGCGCCGTGATCGACACGTTCTTATTGTAAAGGCGCTGCACCAGCGACGGATCGGTCGGCGCATAGGTCTGGAACGTGCGGCCGTCGGTGAAGGTGCCGTGAATGTCAGGACCTTGGATGAGCACGTCGCGGACGTGGTTCTGATCAACCTCGGTCAGAAGTTGCGAGAACGAAATGTCCTGCGATGTCGTGCGCTGGCCCGGATTCTGGAACAGGGTGAATAAAGCCAGAAGCAACAGGACAATAATGACCCACAGAGCGAAATTGCGCAGATTGGCGTTCATTTCGTGTCCTTGACCCCCCGTCTGAGCAAGCCCGGCGGGATAAATGCGTGGCTGCGAATCGTGGCCGCTTCACGTCCCAGATTATGGGAATGTAGGCGTCACACTGCCCCCTGCCAAGGGAACCCGCGCAGCCATCGGCCCAATATATCGCTAATTCGTAAAGCGCCCCTTGAGGCGGGTTTTGCGGCGCCGTTTGCGGTCTTGGCGCGCAGCGCGGGTGCGGTTCCGCCGGGCCGGCGCACGTTCGACGGTGAGCCAGTCTTTGTCGAGCGTGATCTGAGCCCCGGCGAGCGTCCGCCGCAGCCGAGAATGGGTCAGCCGAAATGCGTCGTAGAGGACTTCGAGTTTACCAAGCTCGACCGGCCCCTCGTCGCCGGTATGCGCCACCGCACGGCCGAGCAGACGCAAAGCCACCTCGGCCGGTAAATCCGCGAACCGCGCTGTCGCAAAAGTGATCGGGCCGCGCTCCGGCCAAGGGCCCGGCGCGAGCGCCGCGCGCGCCGCCCTGACGGCAAATTCGATCGCGGCTTCGGCGCGCCGCACCCGCGCCGCGAGCCGCGAGAGCCCGCGCGCATCAAGCCCTTCGCGCGCAAGCTCCGGCATCAGACCGCGAAGCCGCGCCCGCGTGAAACGAGGATCATGGTTGCTCGGATCTTCGCTGAAGCCGATGCGCTCGGCCTGCAGCGTCGCCACCAGCCGCGCTTTCGGCAAATGAAGCAGCGGACGCACGAGGAAAAGCGAAGTCCGCCCGCCGATCGGCAGCGGCGAAGCATGTGCCATGCCGGCCAAGCCGACAAGCCCGCTGCCGCGCGCAAGACGGAACAAAATCGTCTCCGCCTGATCGTCGAGCGTATGCGCGGTCAGGATATGGACATATCCGGCACGCGCCGCGGTGTCCGCCAAGAGCCGGTAACGCGCGATGCGGGCTGCCTCCTGCAGACCGGATTTCGGTTTCCTGCCGCGCCAGTGCAAAATGCGGTGCGCGACGCCGAGCTTTTTCGCGAGCCGCTTGACGGCGACCGCCTCGCGTGCCGCTTCGGCGCGCAGGCCATGGTCGACGGTGATCGCGATGAGTTTCGGTGCACGCTTAAGCCGTTTCGCCCAGCGCGCGGCGAGGACCAACAGCGCCGTCGAGTCAGGCCCCCCGGAAACGGCAAGGATCAACCCGCGCGCATTTTCCAGACCTCTGAACACAACGTTCGCTTCATCGTCGCGAACGGCTTGTTCAGCAGTGGGCACGCTTCTGTTCCCGGTCCACGTTCTGCTTCACCGCCGGCGAAGCCTTCGGATATTTGCGCAAGACTTCGCCGAGCGACGCGCAGGCAGCTTCCTTTTCACCGAGCGCCGCGAGCGACTGACCGAGCCGCATCAACGCCTCCGGCGCGCGCGCGGTGGTTTCGTATTTGGTCGAGACCGCCAAGAAGGATTCAGCGGCTTCACGATAATGCTTATCCTGAAACAGCGCTTCGCCGAGCCAATATTGCGCCTCGGGGGTCAGGCGGTCGCTCGGATATTTTTGCAGAAAATCGCGCAGCGTTTGTTCGGCAGGGCCGTAGTCCTTGTGCAGCACATAGCCATAGCCGAGATCGAATTCGTCTTTGGGCGTGTTGCTGGGCGGCAAAGAGGCCTGCATGGCGCCGGTTGAGTTTGGGCTGATCGGCGGCGGTGGCGGCAATGGACCACCCTGCTGGCCGTTCTGCCCGCTATCGGGCGACGAAGATAGGTCGAGCGGCGCTCCGGGCTGACGCGGCGCAGGCGTGTTGTAAACCGGGGGCGGAGGCTCCGCGGCGGCAACGCCCGGAGCGCCGAGCTGGCGCGGCGCGCCCGGCGCACTGGGATTGGCCGAGGGATCGAAGGCGTCGCCGTGACGGCCGGGCGATGCCGTTTGGTCAGGCGGCGGCCCGGCAGGTTCAGCCGCCGCAATCGTTCCCGGAGCACCGCGTGGAGCATTAGGCGGCGGATATTGCGGCGGCGCCGGCGAATATTGCGGCTCGGACGACGGTGTGTAGGGCTGCGGCGGCGAATACTGCGCCGTCGCCGCGGGAGCCGAATATTGCGGATTTGAATATTGCTGATTTGGCGACGCTGGATATTGCGGTGGCGCATATTGCTGCTGGGCCTGCGGCGCCGGCGCATATTGCGGGCCGGGTCGCCCTTGTGCGGTGTTTGCTGCGCCCCCCGGCCCTTGCTGCATTTGTTGCAATTGCTGCTGGAGCTGCTGATTGCGGTGCTGCAATTCTTCGACGGTGCCAGTGAGATCGCGGACCTGGGCCTGGAGTTGGTCGATGCGCATCAGCATGTCGGATTCCGACACCTGCGCGTGAGCTGCGCTGGCCCACAACATGCCCGCAAGCGCGAGCAGGGAAACGGAGCGGATCATCGCTTTCGACATTTTCGATAGGTCCCGGCCGCTACCATACTGCGCCCTGCGTCCAAATTGTGACTGTGGCCGGATGACGGCCGCTTGCGGCCCGCGTCGTGACCTGCCGCCCTCCCGGCCCCCTTCCGCCCTGCCCCCGATCACTCCGCGGGCTGAATGCGCGGGGTCTTACGGGACGCGCGCCATTCCTCCAAGCGCTGAATGACCACGAACAGCGACGGCACGAATAGAACGGCAAGGCAGGTCGAGGCAATCATGCCTGAGAACACGGTGATGCCGATCGATTTGCGGGCGCTGGCGCCGGCGCCGCTGGCGATCACGAGCGGCGCGACGCCGAGGATGAAAGCGAATGACGTCATCAGGATCGGCCGGAAGCGCGCGCGGGCGGCGTCCACTGCCGCTTCGACAATGGGCTTGCCGTCGCGGATGCGATGCTCGCGCGCGACCTCGACGATCAAGATGGCATTCTTGGCCGAGAGCGCGATGAGGAGGATCAGGCCGATCTGGGTGTAGAGATTGTTGTCGATGCGCAACCCTTCGAGCACCAGAACCGGACCGGTCAGCGCCAGCGGCACCGACAGGATCACGGCGAGCGGCGCGTACCAGCTCTCATATTGCCCGGCGAGCACCAGATAAACCAGCAGCATCGCCATCGCGAACACGAAATACATCTGATTGCCGACGATCTTCTCCTGATACGACATCGCCGTCCATTCGCTGCCCGAACCCGGCGGCAGGGTCTTTGCGGCATTCTCTTCCATCAGATGGATCGCTTGGCCGGACGAGAAGCCAGTGGCCGGCAGGCCGACGATGGTCGATGACGGGTAGAGATTGTAGAGGCTGATCAGCGGCGGCCCGACGACCGGCGTGACTTTCAATAGCGTGCCAAGCGGGATCATGTTGCCTTGCTGGTTGCGCACCGAAAGAGTGTCGATGTCGCGCTGCCGCAGCCGGAATTTCGCATCGGCCTGGGCATAAATCTGGAATACCCGGCCGAATTTATTGAATTGCCCGACATAGTCGGAGCCCAAATAGGTGGCGAGCGTCGAAAAGACGTTATTGACCGGCACGTGAACGGTCTCCGCCTTGACGCGGTCGACCGCGATGAGCATTTGCGGCGCCGTAGCGCGGAACGATGTGGAGACGCGCTGCAGCGCCGTCTGCGATTGCGCATTAGCGACCACGGCATTGGTTATGCTTTGCAGCTTCCCGAAGTCGGTGCTGCCGTCACGCAATTCGACCTGAAACGAAAAGCCGCCGGCGTTGCCGATGCCCTGGATCGGCGGCGGCGGCAGAATGTTGACGAGGCCGTCGATGGATTTGAGCGCCGGCGTGAGGCGGCCGACGATCGTGCGCAAGTCGTCGCGCTGGCTCCAGTCCTTGAGCACAACGTAAGCAACGCCGGCATTGGCCAAAGTCGCGCTATTGTCGAGAACGGAAATTCCGGAGATCGCGATAACGTCAGCGACACTCGGGTCCTTGCCGGCAATCGACGACACTTGATCGAGAGCCCCTTTGGTGCGCTCGAGCGAAGCGCCGTCCGGGAGCTGAACGCTGACCAGCAGGTAGCCCTGGTCCTCGATCGGCAGGAAGCCGGTCGGCACGCGCGACAACCCATAGAACGCAACCGCCATGATCGCGAAGGCGATCAGCGCCATCAGGCCGGCATGCGCCGCCATGTGGCCGATCAGACCGGCATAGCGATTTTCCATGCGTGAATAGATCGCGTTGAACCCGCGGTAGAAAGCGTTGCGCTGCTCCGGTGGCACCGGCGCCCGCAGCCACATTGCCGACTGCGTCGGCTTTAGTGTGATGGCGTTAATGGCGGAGAGCAGCGCGGTCGCAGCGATAACGAGCGCGAATTGCGCGTACATGCGCCCGGTCAGGCCGGGCAGAAAGGCCGCCGGCAGAAACACCGACATCAGCACCAGCGTGATGCCGATAATCGGCCCGAGCAATTCGTTCATGGCGCGGATCGCCGCGTCGTGCCCGCTCATGCCTCTCTCGATATTGTGCGCGGCGCCCTCGACCACGACGATGGCGTCGTCGACGACGATGCCGATCGACAGCACGATCGCGAACAAAGTCGAGAAGTTCACGGTGAAGCCGAGCGCCCACATCATCGCGAAGGCGCCGATGATCGTGACCGGTACGGTGGTCGCCGGCACCAGCATGGCGCGCCAATCCTGGAGGAAAACCAGGATCACGATCAGCACCAGCACGGCCGCCTCGATCAGCGTCTTATAGACCTCGTGGATCGACGCCTTGACGAATACCGTCGTATCGAACGGAACGGAGTATTCGAGGCCTTGCGGGAATGCGCGCGCGAGCTCGGTCATCTTGGCTTTGACTGCAGTCTCGACATTGAGCGCATTGGCGCCGGGCAATTGATAGATGCCGATGCCGGCGGACTGCTTGCCGCTCAGCGTGAAGGTCTGGCTGTAGGTTTGCGCGCCGAGTTCGACGCGGCCGACATCGCGGACCCGCGTGATCTGGCCGTTGTCGCCGGTCTTGACGATGACATTGGCGAATTGATCGACGTCGGTCAGCCGGCCTTCTACGTCGATGGTGTATTGGAAATCGACGCCGGGCGGCGCCGGCGGCATACCGACCTGCCCCGCTGTCACCTCTTTGCTCTGATCCTGCAGAGCAGACACGACGTCGTTCGCGTTGAGACTGCGCGCTTTGAGCTTTTCCGGATCGAGCCAGACCCGCATCGAATATTGGCCGGCGCCGAACACGTTGACATTGCCGACGCCGGGCAGACGCGACAGCTCGTCGCGCAGATTGATGGTGGCGTAATTGGCGAGATAGAGGCTGTCGTAGCGATTGTCCGGCGAGGTCAAGGTGACGAACAGCAAGACCGCCGTGGAGCGTTTCTGCACCGTAACGCCCTGCGCCTGCACCGCTGCTGGTAGCGACGAGAGTGCGGCCGACACCCGGTTCTGCACCAAGATTTGCGCGGCATCGAGATCGGTGCCGATATTGAAGGTCACGGTGAGCGTATAGCTGCCGTCGCTGGCGCTCGTCGATTGCATGTAGATCATGTTCTCGACGCCGTTGACCTGCTGCTCGATCGGCAGTGCAACGGTGTCCATCAGCGTGCGGGCGCTGGCGCCCGGATAGCGCGTCGTCACCTGTACGGTCGGCGGCACGACGTTGGGATATTGCGCGATCGGCAGGTCATAGACCGCGACCGCCCCGATCAGGATCATCAGGATGGCGAGGACATTGGCAAGGACCGGCCGCTCGATGAAGAATTTCGAGATCATCGCGGTTCGGTCCGCTATTTCGCGGCCGCCACCGTGCCCGGCACGGCGTCGACCTTCTGGCCCGGTATGGCCTGCATGATGCCGCCGACGACCACGCGGTCGTCTTTGGTGAGACCTTGGTTGATCACGCGCAGGTCGCCGACCGATTGTCCCGGCTCGACTTTACGCTGCTCGACAATATTGTCCTTGTTGACGACGAGGACATAACGGCCGGCTTGATCGCTGCCGATCGCAACGTCCGGCACAAGTAGCTCGGGACGGGGCTTGCCGGGAATGCGGATGCGCACGAAAAATCCTGGCAACAACGTGCGATCGGCATTGTCGAGAACAACGCGGGCGGCCAGCGTCCCGGTCGAAGGATCGACCTCAGGCGCGACATAGTCGAGCTTGCCTTGGTGCGGATAGCCATCCTCCGTTTGCAATCCGACCTCAACCGGCATCCCCAACAGATTTGCCGTCGACCGGCCCTGCTTGGCCAAAGCCTCACGCACCGCAATCACGTCGCGTTCGCTGGCGTTGAAGTTCACCCAGATCGGATCGAGCTGAACGATCGTGGATAAGGTCGTCGGCGTGTTAGCGCCAACGAGCTGGCCGATCGACACTTGGCGCGCGGTGACGACGCCATCGAACGGCGCGGTGACGTCGGTATAGCCGAGATCGATTTCGGCCTGCTGCTCGTTGGCCTGTGACGATTGCACGTCGGCCTGAGCGGAATCGCGCGCCGCCAGCGCCGTGTCATAACTCACTTGCGCGGAGACCTGTCTCTGCAGGAGATCGGCTTGGCGCGCAAAATCCTGCTGCTTAAGGACCAGAGTGGCCTTGGCGCTGGTGACGGCGGCCTTGGCGGATTCGACTTTCAGCCGGTACGGCTCCGGCTCGATGGTGAACAGCGAAGTGCCTTTCTTGACGTATTGACCGTCCGTATAGCTGATCGCCTGCACGAAGCCCTGCACGCGGGCGACGAGATCGACCGAATTGACGGCCGCGGCATTGCCGGTCTCGTCATAATAGGGCGCGACGTCTTGTTCCAGCGGCGCGGCAACCGTGACCTTGGGCGGCGGCGGCGCGGCATATTCATTTTTTTCGCCGCAAGCCCCAAGCCCCGCGGCAATAGCAAGTGAAAGCGTGACGCGGACAAACCGAGTGGAGACCATATCCCACACCCTCTGCAAATGGTCTGCAACAACGCAAGAGTTCTGCAACGACGCAAGAGTCAACAACGCGAGAGTAATGACGCAAGCAATACGGTTGCGTGACGGCCCGCGACGATCCAACTTCGCTCCAGTTGCGGCATAGGAATCAGCGGAAAGCACGCTTCTGCAAAAACCATGGCACGAAAATGCAATCGGCGCCATCGCGGCGCCGATTGCATCGTTCTCGTGGTTGGAGCGCTACCGCGCTACGAGCTCTGATCGAGCACGGTCACCGCGCGGCGGTTCTGCGACCAGCATGAAATATCGTTACACAGTGCTACCGGCCGCTCCTTGCCGTAGGAAATTGTGCGCATGCGCTGCGCCCCGATGCCGCGTGAGACCAGATACTGGCGCACGGTCTCGGCGCGGCGGGCGCCGAGCGCGATATTGTATTCGCGCGTGCCGCGCTCGTCGGCGTGGCCTTCGATCGTAAACGAGTAGCGGTTGTAGTTGTTGAGCCACTGCGACTGCTTGTCGAGCGTGGCGCGGGCCTGATCGGTCAGTTCCGAGGAATCGGTTTCGAAGAACACCCGGTCCCCGACATTGACGACGAAGTCCTGCTGGCTGCCGGGAGCCGCATTCCCGCCGGCCAGATTCTGGTCGTTGTTCTTGGCGCAGCCCGCTATCGCGAGCGTCGCAGCGATAACGGCCGCGAATTTGGCGCCGCGGAAGATACTCGCCATGTTCATTCCGGTGCCTCCATACTTACCGAGCTTACTTTGTGGCCGGACATGGTTGTGTTGAATGGACCTGTTGGTCTTTGAACGGGTCTAGCAGCGCCTTCGTTAAGCGAAGGTTCCGTCAACCTTGATGCGACCTTGCAAAAAAGCGCCAATCCCGATGATTCCCGGCAAAGCTTTTGCAATGGTTAATGCGGCCTCAATACGGCGACTGTATGGAACCGCGACCGCCTCATGACAAGAGCGGCGACCAGGCCGGATCTGAGCCATAATTCGGCGTCGGAACCCGCTGATCGACGCGTCCCGAAATATCGATCGAGTAGAGCGACGGTCCCGAGGTCCCACCCGGATCGCGGAAGAACATGATGACGCGCCCATTCGGCGAAAATGTCGGACCTTCATTGTGGAACCCCGAGGTCAGGATGCGCTCGCCCGAACCGTCCGGCTTCATGACGCCGATGGCGAAAGCGTCCGACGTCTGCTTGGTGAAGGCGATCCATTCGCCGGTCGGCGACCACACCGGCGTCGAATAGCTGCCGTCGCCGAAGCTGATGCGCTGCGCCTGTCCGCCGGCCGCCGGCATGACATAGATTTGCTGGCGGCCGCCGCGATCGGATTCAAAACAGATCTGGTTGCCGTCGGGCGAATAGCACGGTGCGGTGTCGATCGCCTGCGTGTCGGTGAGCCGGGTCGTTGCCTTCGAGCGCAAATCCATGACGAAGATGTTGGAATTGCTGCCCTGCTGCAAGCTTATGATGACGCGCTGGCCATCCGGAGAAAAGCGCGGCGAAAAGCTCATGCCGGGGAAATTGCCGACCACTTCGCGCTGGCCGGTTTCGATATTGTAGAGATAGACCTTCGGATCGCCCTGGCCATAGGCCATATAGGTGATCTCTTGCGTCGACGGCGAGAAGCGCGGCGTGAGCACGAGATCGTCGCCGCGGGTGAGATAGCGCACATTGGCGCCGTCCTGATCCATGATGGCGAGCCGCTTGATGCGCCGGTCGCCGGGGCCGGTCTCATCGACGAAGACGACGCGGCTGTCGAAATAGCCGCCGAGCCCGGTGAGCCGCTCATAGATCGCATCCGAGATGATATGCGCGATGCGGCGCCAGTTGTCCGGCGTAGTCAGATATTGCTTGCCGTCCAATTGCTGACCGGCGGCCACGTCCCACAGCCGGAATTCCGCCTTGAGCCGCCCGTCGTTCTGCCGCGTGATGGCGCCGTTGACGAGCGCCTGGGCATTGATGACGCGCCAGCTTTGAAATGTCGGCACGCTGTCGACGCTTGAGAGCGTCTCGGTATAGGCCGCAGGATCGATCGGCGTGAACAGCCCGCTGCGCTGAAGATTGGCGGTGACGATCTGGGTGACACCGTTTGCGGTGTCGCCGTCGCCGGGCGTGCCCGCGATGAATTTCGGGATCGCGATCGGGATCGGCTGAAAGTTGCCTTCGGTGATTTGAAGTCGCGTTTGTGCAGCGGCATAGCGCGATGACAGCATCAGGCCGGCAGCACCGAGCGCGAGAGCGCGCCGGCGCGTCAGCGAAAAAGCAGGCTTAGAGATTTCAGGTCTGGAAAACTTCATGACAAATGGATCGTCCGGTTAGCCGCCAAGGAGCTCGTGAGGATTGAAGTCGAGTTGTAGATCCTTCCACTGATCGTAATGCTCGGGCCTGAGCATGGTGAAAGGCTGGCACTGCAGCAGTGCACGCTTGGCGCTCTCGGCCAGCGCCGGACCGAGCGCCGAGGGCGAGCCCTCGACGACGACGGGGGGAGCCGCCAAGGAGCCGTCCTGCCGCATCAGCACCCGCAGCGAGACGTAGATATTGCTGTTGGCGTTGATACCGGCCGGCGGATTCCAGCATTGGGACAAACGCGCTTTGAGCGCATCGATCTCGCTCTGGCTGAGCTGGGCCGATTGCGCTCCTGTCGCCGCACCAAGTGTAGCGACGTCGTTGATCTGTGAGGCTGCGGCAAGCTGGCGCTGCGGCGCGCGCTGGTCGAGCAGCTGCGCGACCTGATTGGCATCGAATTTCGGCGATGTCGGCTTCTGCTGCGCCGAATTGTCATTGGTCGTTTTGGCTTCCTTGGCCGCGTCTTTCTTCAACAGATTGGCGATCTGGTCGGGCTTATAGTCCGGCGTCTTCGGCTTGTCGGCCTGTTTCTGATCGGCCTTCGGGTCGGGTTTGGGATCGGCCTTGGCCTCCGGCTTGGGATCGGGCTTCGGATCTGGCGGCTTGGGATCCGATTTGGCAGCCGTTTTGGCGTCTGGCTTCGGCGTATCCTGCGCCGGGCTGGATTTCGCGGCATCCGTCGTGATCGCCGGCTTGTCCAGGGCCTTGGGCGCGAGCTGATCGACCGACTTTTCCTGGTCCACCTTGTCGGCCAGCGGCTTCAGATCCGGGATTTTCAGTTGCGGGGCGTTTTTGACGCCCTTGGCCATTTGCGACAGGTCCTTCTCAGAGACGATCTGGGTCGTGATCGTCTCCATCGGTGGCGAATTCATCGGCTGCGCCGAAATCGCCACGAGCGCAAAGCCGAGCGCCACCGCGTGGGCGACGCACGATATGGTCATCCCAGGCTTCATTGCCCGCTCTGTTCGACCTCGGTTATGAGCGCCACTTTGTGATAACCGGCCCCGGAAATACGGCCCATCACACGCATCATGGTGCCGTAGTCAACCTTCTTGTCGCCCCGTACATAAATAAGCTCGTCAAGATTGCCGCCGCGGGCATCGATGATCGCCTTCAGCTTCGGGATCAGGTCGTCGAGCTGGACCTGCTCCTTCAGCAGAAATACCTGACCGTCGCTGGTCACCGAAACGGTCAGCGGCTCGTTATTCTGTTGCAGCGCCTTGGCCTGGCTCTGCGGCAGGTCGAGCGGCACGCCAACCGTCAGAAGCGGCGCCGATACCATGAATACGATCAACAGCACGAGCATGACGTCGACAAAGGGCGTCACGTTGATGTCGCTCATGACCGGGCGACGCCGGCCGCGCCTGCCGCGCCCGCCGGGTGAGGCAACACTCAGGTTGCTAGCCGCCATATCCCCGTCCTCACCCCGTCCAGGTCTCTAAGCTTTGGCGCGGCCCCCACTACGCGCGCTCATCGATCTGCCGCGACAGGATCGCGGTAAACTCGTCGGCGAAGCCCTCCAGCCGCTGGCTCTGCCGGTTCACCTCACTGGTGAACTTATTATAGAAAATCGTCGCCGGGATGGCGGCAACGAGGCCGATTGCGGTCGCAAACAGCGATTCGGCGATGCCGGGAGCCACCACCGCCAGCGAGGTGTTCTGCGAGGCCGCAATCGACTGAAAGCTCGTCATAATACCGACGACGGTGCCGAACAGGCCGATAAAGGGGCCGGCCGAGCCGACCGTCGCCAGCACCAGTAGCCGTCGCTCCATATTCTCGACCTCGCGCGCGATGGCGACATTCATGACCTTTTCGATTCGCATCTGCAGGCCGGCAAATGACTTGGCATGACCTTCGAGGCTGCGCTTCCACTCCCGCATGGCGGCGACGAACAAAGCGCCGGTCGAATGGCCCGGGTCGGCGGCAAGCGATTTGTAAAGTTCTTCAAGGGATTGGCCCGACCAAAACGCCTCCTCGAAATGGTCGCCGGAACGGCGTAGCCGGGCGAACAGCAGGGTCTTGTCGATGGCGATCGCCCAGACCCAGACCGAGCACAGCAGCAGCCCCGCCATCACCGATTCGACAACCCAATGGGCGTGCAGAAACAGGTGAAACAGCGAGAGATTGGACGACGTCAAAGGCGCGACCTGGGCGACGTCGGCTGGGTTCATGGAACGTCCTTTCGGCGATCCGACCGGAAGGGTCGAAAGCAAGGGCAAGCGAAACCATGACCGGGGCCGCGCATTGCTGGCGGTGCCTTGCGGCTACCATAGGGTCATGACAGGCCGCCGCTTCGTGCGAACCGACCAAAACCCATATTTTGCGAGGACCCGGGCCAGCCCGTCACCGGCGGCCCGTAATCATTCGCGAAACTTGACCAAACTAGGGCGCAACGCCGGTCGTTCGCGGCTAACGAAGCCCGACTATGCTTAACAGGGCGTTAATGCCGCAGGTGGCCCGAAGAGCGAGTTCTCGGCTCATGGTCTGTCCCTCATCAGCCCGTCGCGCGGAAGCACAAAAAAAGCCGCCCACCTCGGCATGAGATGGACGGCGTCATCTGTGACCGGACAAGCCGGCAGGCAAAGGCTCAAGTCTGCGGCGGCGCCGGCGGCGTGGTCTCCGGACTCTGCGGCGGGCGATTGCGCCGCTCGGCCATGAACTGATCGAATTCTTCGCGGTCCTTGGCGAAACGCAGCCGCTGCAGAAACTCCTTGAACTCGTGCTGCTCCTCTTCAAGCCGCTGCAGGGTTTCGCTGCGATAGTCGTCGAAGGCGCGGTTGCCGCTCGATGACGGCGTCCACCAATCGCCGCACCCCGAATAGCTGCGCATGCGGTCCATCTTGGCGTGCATGCGATCCATTTTGCTCTGCCAGCGGCTCATGCCGTTGTGACTCCAGCATCCCATTCGTCCGCTCCCAATCAGGAAGGCGAGGACCGCCAGGCCAAGCGGCCACCACCAGATAAAGCTGAGGATCATCAGGACGATCCAGGCCGGTTTTCCGAATTCATCGAGTCGTGCTGCGATGGGCATGACAATCTACCTCGCGTGTGAATGTAAATAACATTTACATTCACTTTTGCCGAAGTCAAGGGTGCTTCCTGCGGGACATTTGCGTGTGCGGCGTTTTGGCCCGTCTGCACAAAGATCTAGGTGGACCGATTGGCTTTGCCAGTCGGCAGGCCAAGGCCGCGCAAATAGACCAGCACTTCGGCTTCCAGCAATTCGTCGGCCGACATCGGCAGCGTGCGGCGCGCGGCATCGCCACGCCCGAACAGCGACGCGATGCCGTGCGCCATCGCCCAGATATGAAGCGCGACCATGAGCGCCGGCGGACGCCCCTGCCCCGGCAATTGTGCACAGAGTTTTTCAGCGGCGCCCCGCAGCACGGCAAAGGCGCGGTCGCCGGCCTCGCGCAATTCGGGGCTCGTCGATGGCGGAATGCCGGCTTCGAACATCGCCGCGTAAAAGGCGGGCTCGGTGCGAGCGAATTCAAGATAGGCCTTGCCGAACCGGTCGAGCGCAGCAAAAACATCCGGACGGCCGTCATTCCAGGCCTGCGTCAATACTTGCTCGAATTTCTCGAAGCCGCGCAGCGCGACGTTGCCGAGAAGCTCGTCGCGGTCGCGAAAGTGCCGATAGGGTGCGGCAGGACTGACGCCAGCCCAGCGCGCCGCTTCGGCAAAAGTGAATCCGGCCGGCCCCTTTTGCGCGATGAGCTCGAGCGCCGCGCGAATGAGCGTTTCTTTCAGATTGCCGTGATGGTAGCCGCGCGGCTCGGCCCGCTCGTCTTTAGACCAGGTCATGTGAATGGCATTTACATCAAGCGCCCGCCGGCGTCGATGCGTTCATCAGGCTCGCGACTGGCGTGGTGAACGCGCCTTTGCTCGACCTTGGGCCGCCAGTGGCAATTGATCGAACAGGGCCAATTGATCGGTCGGACCATTGCCGCCGAGCTGCGCCCGCTCGATGGTGAGCATGCGCATTTTGGTGCCGACGCCTCCGGGCGCCGAGAAGCCGCCGGTCTTGCCGCCGGCCGCCATCACGCGGTGGCACGGCACGATGATCGGAAATGGATTTTGCCCGAGCGCCTGGCCGACATCGCGCGCCAGGCTGCGGTCGCCGAGCCGCTCGGCAATCTCGCCATAGGTCAGGGTCGATCCCGGCGGAATGGTGCGCGCGATGTCGTAGACGCTGCGGTTGAAGTCCGGCACGTCGGCGATGTCGAGCTTCACACCGGTCAGATCTCTCGGCTCGCCCTTCAGCAGTGCGACCATGTCGTCGATGGCGCGTTTTATTTCGGCCGGCGGCGAAGTTTCGCGCGCCGTCGGATAGCGCTTGCCGATGCGATCTCTGGCCGCGCGCTCGCCGCCGTCCGGAAGCCGCGTGCGCACGACGCCGCGTGCGTTCCAAACAATGCTGCAGGGACCGATCGCCGTATCAAACAGGGCAAAGCCCAAAGCCGTGTCGCTCATGATGCAAACCAATATAAGCCGTGACGTCACTGATTGCAGGCCCGCACGACATTTGCCACCCGATTTGCGCCACCCGATTTGAGTCAGGACTGCACGGCGTCCTGATCGGCCTTCATGGCGATACGCAACGGCTTCGGAATGGGCCGCGCCCGACCGCCGGAGATGAAAGCAACGCGCACATGCGCCTCGACCAGCAACTCCTCGCCGCGCATCACGCGCTGGCGTACCGTGGTCGAAGCGCCCTTCACTTCTTCCGGCTCGGTGATGATTTCCAGAATGTCATCCATGCGTGCCGGTTTGAGGAAATCGATACTCATCGAGCGCACGACGAAAGCAAAGCCCGGCGCCTCCTTCTCGGTTTCCTCGAACAGCGCGCGGTGGTCGGCGCCGATCAGCCGCAGATAATTGGTGCGCCCGCGCTCCATGTAACGCAGGTAATTGGCGTGATAGACGATGCCGGTGAAATCGGTGTCCTCATAATAGACCCGCACCGTGAGGATGTGCCGGCCGTCGCTGATTTCGCCGTCGAGAGAAACGACAGTCACTCAACCACCTCCACGCAATTACCTCCACGGCACCCGCTCAGTCATCGCCTCTTCCCAGTTCTGGCCGTCGAAACGCTTGATGTCGAGAGCCGAGACGTCGACGCCATCAAGACAGCGCACATTGACATCGATCTTATCGGGGTCCGAGCGCGGCACATAGAACGGGTGGATGCCGCAGGTAGCGCAGAATGTGTGCTGTGCCGTGCCGGTATTGAACCGATAGGTCGTCAGCGCGTCCTTGCCCTGCAGCAGATTGAATTGCTCCGGCGGCACGATGAGGTGCAGGAAGCCCTTCTTGGCGCAGACCGAGCAATTGCATTCGGTGACGCGCGACAGATTGGCCGTGACGCGAAAGCGCACCCGTCCGCAATGACACCCGCCGTCGTAGGTTTGCCTCATGGCCTTACTCGTCTGGTTCACCGCCAAACAGCCCGAATTGCGCCGGGTCGCGGGTCGGTTCGGCAAGCCCGAGGTGCCGGAAGGCGTGGCTCGTGATCAAGCGCCCGCGCGGCGTGCGCTGCAGGAAGCCGCATTGAATGAGATAGGGCTCGATGATGTCCTCGATGGCATCCCGCGGTTCGGACAACGCAGCCGCCAGCGTATCGACGCCGACCGGTCCGCCGCCGTAACTGACCGCGATCGTGTTGAGATAGCGGCGATCCATAGCGTCGAGACCGGCGGCATCGACTTCAAGCGCCGCGAGCGCTGTGTCGGCGACGGCGCGATCGACAGCGGCGGCGCCGGCAACGGCAGCGAAGTCGCGCACCCGGCGCAACAATCGTCCGGCAATGCGCGGCGTGCCGCGGGCGCGGCGGGCGATCTCGTTGGCGCCGTCGCCGGTGATTTTCATGCCGAGCACGCGGGCACCGCGATTGACGATCTGCTCGAGCTCGGCGACCGTATAGAAGTTGAGCCGCACCGGAATGCCGAACCGATCGCGCAGCGGATTGGTGAGAAGCCCGGCCCGCGTCGTCGCCCCGACCAGCGTGAATTTCTGCAGATCGAGCTTGACCGAGCGCGCCGCCGGCCCCTCGCCGATGATGAGATCGAGCTGAAAGTCCTCCATCGCCGGATAGAGCACCTCCTCGACCGCGGGATTGAGCCGGTGGATCTCGTCGATGAACAGCACGTCGCGCTCTTCGAGATTGGTGAGGAGAGCGGCGAGATCGCCGGCCTTGGCGATCACCGGCCCCGACGTGGCGCGGAAATTGACGCCGAGCTCGCGCGCCACGATCTGCGCCAGCGTGGTCTTGCCGAGGCCGGGCGGGCCGACGAACAGCACGTGGTCGAGCGCCTCATGCCGCGCCCGCGCGGCTTCGATAAAGACTGAGAGATTTTTGCGCGCCTGTTCCTGGCCGACAAAATCGGCAAGGCGCTGCGGACGCAAGCTTGCCTCCGCCACGTCGTCCTCGCGCCGCTCCGGCGTCACCAGCTTGCGGTCGAGACCGGTCGGGCTCGTGCTCACCGTTCCGACCCCCGGCTATATTTGTTGGGCAGAAGATCGGCGATCGGCACCACCATGGACGCCTTGCCGTTCGGCACGATCACGCGCGCTTTGCGGTCATAGTCGAAAATCAGTTCGCGGCAGGCGCCGCATGGCGACACGACCTTGACCGTCTGGTCCTTCTCATCGGGCGGCGGATGCCGCACCGCGACGATCGTATCAATTCCGGCATCGCCCAGATCCACCACGGCGCGGCCGAGCGCGACCGCCTCGGCGCAGACCGCCATGCGTCCGAGATAGGCATCGAGATTGACGCCGGTGAAGATCGTGCCGGAGCGGGTGCGAAGCGCCGCACCGACCTCTTGCCAGTCGTCGCGATAGCGCTCCTTGATCGCCGCGACCGCGGCGGCAATCAGTTCCTGGTCGGCCCTGCCGAGCTTGCCGCCGGTCGTCTTGCTGCGCTTCACTTCGCCAGTTCCTTCAAGCCGAGCCGGATCAGCGTCGTCGTCTCCGCGTCCTCGCCGGCGCTGCGGGCGGCCACGGCGATTGCAGCCGCAGCCTGCGGCTGGGCATAGCCGAGATTGATCAGCGCCGAAACCGCATCCGCGACCGGCCGCGGCGCGCGCTTTTCGTCGAGCGCGCCGGAGAGTCTCACCAAAGCAGGATCGACATCGGCAAAGGCCGGCGCCTTGTCTTTCAGCTCGGTGACGATGCGCTCGGCGACTTTCGGTCCGACGCCCGGCGTGCGTGCCACCATCGCCTTGTCGCGCATGGCGATGGCCGAGGCGAGATCGGCGGGCTTGAGCGTGCTCAGCACGGCGAGCGCAACTTTGGTGCCGACGCCCTGCACGGTCTGCAGTAATTTGAACCATTCGCGCTCGACGTCGCTGGTGAAACCAAACAGTTTGATCTGGTCCTCGCGGACATGGGTTTCGATCGCCAGCGCGGTGGGCTCGCCGACGCGCGGCAATTCCTGCAGGGTGCGCGCCGAGCAGTGCACCAGATAGCCGACGCCGTTGACGTCGAGAATGACTGCATCCTCGCTATAGCTGTCGACGATGCCTTTAAGCTTGCCGATCATCGTGCCGCCACCTTCAAGGCCGCAACCTTTAAAGCCGCATGAAGTGCCGCGCTTGTTCTGTGGTGGGCATGTGTCACGGCGATGGCAAGCGCGTCGGCGGCGTCATGCGACGCCGGATCGGCTTTCGGCAACAGCACGCCGATCATCATCCGCACCTGCGTCTTGTCGCCGTGACCGGCGCCGACGATGCTTTTCTTCACCAGGTTCGGCGCATATTCGGCGACCGGAACGCCGGCTTTGGCCGGGACCACCATGGCGATGCCGCGGGCCTGGCCGAGCTTGAGCGTGGCGGTGGCGTCTTTATTGACGAAGGTCGTCTCGACGGCGGCCTCGTCCGGCCGAAACTCGTCGAGGATGCGCATCAGCCCGTCGTGGATAGTGAGAAGCCGCACGGCAAGCGCTTCGCGCTCATTGGTCAGCACCGAGCCGCAGCCGATAAAGCTCAGCCGATTACCCGCGATCTCGACAATGCCCCAGCCGGTGCGGCGGAGGCCGGGATCGATGCCGAGAATGCGAATCGGGCGGGTGACCATGATTGTGGTGATAGCATTTTGACCAGGGAATGGCCGCAATGCCGGCGCCTGCCTCGCGCAGTTGCGCACCGGCTGATAAGCAGGCGCGGCAAAGACCAAAGACCGGCCGCCCGAACACCTATCCAGGCAGAACAGCATGACACCCGGCATCGGTTTCGCGCTCGGCGCCATGCTCTGCTTCGGCGCCAGCGACCTGATCTATAAGCGCGGCGCGGCCGCGGGCTTTACGGCAGAAGAATTCCTGATGTCGCAGGCCTGGATCTTCTGCCCGGGCGTGACGTTTTATGCCTGGCTGACTGGAACGCTGCAGCCGCACCTTTCGGCGCTGTGGGGCGGGCTCGCCGGATTTTTTCTGTTCATCGCCCTGTTCAATTTCACCCGCAGCCTGCAAGGCGGCGCAGTCAGCACCAATGCGCCGATCTTTCGGCTCAATTTCACGATCACTGCGGCGCTCGCGATCCTGCTGCTCGGCGAGACACTGACATTGGCGAAAGCCGCTGCTCTCCTCTGCGCGCTCGTCGCCGTGTGGCTGTTGCTCGCGGAAGCTGGCGCGCAAGGCGGCAAATCGAGCCTACCGTCGCTGATCCGCGTTCAGATCGCGACCGCGGCGATGGCGCTGACCAATTTGTTCTACAAGGTCGGCCTGCAGGCCGGCGCGGCCCCGGAAACCATCGTTGCGGCGCAGGCCTGGGTGTTCTGCACACTCGCAACGATTTTCGGTCTGTCGCGCCAAGACGGCTTTCGGATTCCACGCGGCGTCTGGCCCTATGCGGCCTGCGCCGCGCTGGCGCTGTTCGGCGCTTTCGTCGCGCTGATGCACGGGCTCGCGCTTGGGCCGGCAAGCGTGCTCGTGCCGGTGGCGCAGATGAGCTTCGTGTTCACCGCCCTGCTCGGTGCCGTGATGTTTCACGAACGCCTCGACGCCAAGAAATATGCCGGGCTCGCGATTGCGGTCGCCGCGCTTGCTTTGTTCGCAATCGGCTAGACGAGGTTCTCGTTACGCGCTCATCTTCTGCATGAGCGCGTCGGAAACCTCAAAATTCGCGTAGACGTTCTGCACGTCATCGTGATCGTTGAGGTTCTCCATCAGCTTCAATAACTTCTCACCCTGCTCGTCGTCGACGGCAACGGTGTTCTGCGGCCGCCACACCAGGGACGCCTTCTTCGGCTCGCCGAATTTCGCCTCGAGCGTTTTGGCGACCGAACCGAAACTGTCCGATGCCGCGTAAACCTCGTGCGTGTCATCACTGGAAACAACGTCATCGGCGCCGGCTTCGAGCGCCGCCTCGAATATCGCTTCGGCGCCCGCGGACTTGGCGTCGTATTCGATGACGCCGACATGATCGAACATGAAAGACACCGCGCCGGTTTCGGCAAGATTGCCGCCGCTCTTGGTGAACGAGGCGCGCACCTCGCCCGCGGTGCGGTTGCGATTGTCGGTCAGGACTTCGACGATCACCGCGACGCCGCCGGGACCATAGCCCTCGTAGCGAATCTGCTCGTAATTCTCGCCGTCATTGCCGGCGGCCTTCTTGATGGCGCGTTCGATATTGTCCTTCGGCATGTTCTCGGCACGTGCCGCGATGATCGCTGCGCGCAGCCGCGCATTCATTGTCGGATCCGGCGTGCCGAGCTTGGCCGACACCGTGATTTCGCGGGCGAGCTTGCCGAACAGCTTCGACTTCACCGCGTCCTGCCGGCCCTTGCGGTGCATGATGTTCTTGAACTGTGAATGCCCGGCCATGCTCTCTTCTTCCGGTCTCCGTATGACGGCGCGCGGCGCTCACGCGCAAGAGGGGTCTGATTTGATGCGGCCCGCCTTATAAGACGGAGAGTTGCGAAAATAAAGCCGAAGGCAACATGGCCTCAGCCCCAAAATTCCGGCTTCGCCTGTTCCAGACTGCCGCCAAGCCGCACCGCGCCGACGCGGCTCGCTAGCCCGGTCGCGGGATCGGTTTCGACCGCAACGCCGCACAAGGTCGCCGGCCCGGAGGCCGGCTCGAAGCGCGCCGACGACACCCGCCGGATGAAGCGTTGCAGCGGCTCGTCCTTGGCCATGCCGATCACGGAATCGAAGTCGCCGGTCATGCCGACATCGCTCATATAAGCGGTGCCGCCCGGCAGCACGCGAAGATCCGCGGTCGGAACATGGGTGTGGGTGCCGACAACGAGGCTTGCGCGCCCATCGCAAAACAGACCCATCGCCTGTTTTTCACTGGTCGCCTCGCCGTGGAAATCCACGATGATCGCGTCGGCGCTTTGCCGCAGCGGGCAAGCCATCAGCTCGTGATCGACGGCCGCGAACGGGTCGTCGAGCGGATCCATGAAGACCCGCCCCATGGCGTTGACGATGAGGACGCGCGCGCCGTTCTTGGCTTCGACCACAGCCGAACCGCGGCCCGGCGTACCGGCGGGATAATTGATCGGACGCACCAGACGCGGCGCGCGTTCGATGAAGACCAGCGCTTCTTTCTGATCCCAGGCATGATTGCCCAGCGTGACGGCATCAGCGCCGGCTTCGAGCAATTCGCGATAAATCGCTTCGGTGATGCCAAAGCCGCCGGCGGCATTCTCGCCATTGACCACGACCAGATCGAGCTTCCAGTCGCGCACCAGTTTTGGCAAACGCTCATAGACAATAGTGCGCCCGCTGCGGCCGACGACGTCGCCGATGAACAGAATTCGCATCCTCAATGGCCTCGCAGATCAATCACCTCGCGCTCGGTTAGCACGAGATCGAGGCGGGCGTCGCGGGGCGTCGTCGGCACGCGCAAAACTTCTTGCGCCGCGAAGGCAATGCCCACGGCAGTAGTCGTCTTGCGCGCGCGCAAGCCTGCAATGGTGAGATCGTAATAGCCGCCGCCATAGCCGAGGCGATACCCCGCGCGATCGAAGGCCAAAAGCGGCACGAGGAGAATGTCGGGATCGACACGCGCGGCGTCCGGCTTCGGCTCGCGGATGCCCCAGACGCCGGAGCCGAGTTCCTCGTCCCATCGCCACGCCCGCATGGTGAGCGGCTTGCCGCGACCTTCGACCACCGGCAGCGCCAGTTGCGCGCCCGCCTCCGCAAGCTTGCGCATCAGCGGCAGCGCATTGATTTCGGTCTTCATCGGCATGAAGCCGGAGACGATCGTGCCGGGCGCAATCGGGAGCGGAAATTTCTGGGCCGCGATTGCCGCGACGGCCGCTTGACGTGAATCCGCCGGCAGCGCATCGCGCCGCGCCGCCGCCTCGCGGCGAAGAACGGCCTTCGCGTCCTCAATACTGGTCGATGAAATCACTGATGGCATCATACCGAAATTGAGTGCGGAGCCGCACCGGCCGTAAGAGCTCTGATCCCGGGAACCTACATAAGTAGGTGGGCGCCATGTGACCGAACCCAGGGGCCCGGCCAGGGACAGCTCCCTTCAGGATCGTAAGGCCCCGGAGAATTGTCTCCTACGCACCAGGCAGCCCCGCTTGCGCAATGTAGTGCGCAAAGCGGGCGAACGCCAATCTCCGCGCCCCCGAGCGGCAAGCACAGCGAACTAGCCGAGCGCCACGCCGCTATTGCCGATCGTCTGATTGAGCTTCTTGGTGATGCTTTCGATGCGCTCGGCGGCGGCGCCAAGCGCTACCGCTATCGAGGCTTGGGCGGCCTTGTTGCGATCTGACGTCAGCACGCGGGCGTCTTGCAGCGCGGCGAGCTCCTCTTCCAGGCGCTTGAGCCGAAGGCCCGCTTCGGCCAATTCGTCGGCGACCGTGAGCGCCGCCATCACGGTGAGCCGCGTATCGCCGATCTCGCCGAATTTGCCGCGCAAGCCGCTGATGCGCATGTCGAGATCGCGGGCAAGCTCGATGAGATGGCCTTCCTGGCCGTCTTCACAAGCCATGCGGAACTGCCGGCCGTTGATGGTGACGTTGACCTGAGCCATTACGTCAAAGCCCCGAGCTCCGTTACGCAAACGCCTACATCACTTGAATCCGACGTCTCAAGTTGACGCCTGAACTTCACGTCCGAACTTCATGTCACTTGCCAGCTCACTTGCCATCGGCAAGGTCGCCTCAAAGATCACTTGAAGATCGTCCGGGACATCCCTGCCAGGATTAACCGCCAAGATCACTCATTCGTCACCAACATATCGCGAATTGTTTCGATCGCCTGTTCGATGCGCTGCATGACCTCGCGATTTGCGGTCTCCAGCGTCCGGGCCCGCGCGGTCACCTCGTCAAGCTCGCTGGCAAGCCGCGCCCGGTCGCTACCCAGCGCCTGAACCTGATCGGCGAGCAATGCCTCGCCGCGATCGGCCTCGGATCGCCGTTCCGCCGCCGCCTCCAACGCGTCCAGCGCCAACGCCAAACGCCGCGTTGCAAGTTCGATTGAATCGGCGTCACTCATCTGGCCATTCACCGCGGCCATCCCCGCCGTCACATTGGGCGCAAAAATTGTGCGACGGCAATCGTTTACCACGAGAACTTTACGTCGTATCGAGGGAACGCGTCAACGATCAGACCGTTTTCCCCAAGCAAGCCTGTGCATGACTTCACCTCGCCTATCGCGCACCGGGTAGCGACATTTGACTCAAGGGCCTCGCATGCTATCTGTCCCCGCCACTTTCCACGATCGCGGCAGCCGATCTTCGCGCCGCGTTTGGCCTGTCCAACGCCGGCTTGGCCGACTTTGGGCCACCTCACTTAGGCCTGTACAATGACGATGCCGGATCGAGTTGCCGCGGCGGGTGCCAGTCTCGCGCAGGCTCAGAATCTTCCCGCCTCCGGCGCGGCCCCTCTCTCACGAGCCGACCACGACCGCATGGCCAATGCCATCCGCGCGATGGCGATGGACGCGGTCGAGAAGGCCAATTCGGGCCATCCCGGCCTGCCGATGGGCGCGGCCGATGTCGCGACGGTGCTGTTCACCCGTTTCCTGAAATTCGATCCGGCTGATCCGAACTGGCCGGACCGCGACCGTTTCGTGCTCTCGGCCGGTCACGGCTCGATGCTGCTCTATTCGCTGTTCTATCTGCTCGGTTACGAGAAGATGACCATCGCCGAGATCAAGCGGTTCCGGCAGCTCGGCTCGCTCACGCCGGGCCATCCCGAGCACGGCCACACGCCCGGCGTCGAAACCACCACAGGGCCGCTCGGCCAGGGGCTCGGCAATGCGGTCGGCATGGCGATCGCGGAGCGCCATCTCGCCGCCCTGTTCGGCGGCGACATCGTCGATCACACGACCTACGTGCTTTGCTCCGACGGCGACCTGATGGAAGGCATCAGCCAGGAAGCGATTGCGCTCGCCGGCCATCTGACGCTGAACAAGCTGATCGTGCTCTACGACGACAATCACATCTCGATCGACGGGCCTACCTCGCTTTCCGATTCGGTCGATCAGGTGGAGCGGTTCAAGTCCGCCGGCTGGACGGCAAGCCGCATCGACGGTCACGATCCGGCAGCGATCGCGGCCGCGATCGAAGCGGCGAAGCGCAACGACAAGCCGACCATGATCGCCTGCCGCACCACGATCGGTTTCGGCGCGCCGCACAAGGCCGGCACCGCAAAGGCGCACGGCTCCCCGCTCGGCGCCGAGGAGATCGCGGGGGCGCGCAAGAATCTCGGCTGGATTTCGCCGCCATTCGAAATTCCCGCCGCCATTCTCGACCAGTGGCGCGCGGCCGGCGCGCACGGCAAACCCGCCCGCGCTGCCTGGCAGCAGCGCCTTGCCGCGCTCGATCCCGGCAAGCGCACCGAATTCGAGCGGCGCCTGCGCGGCGACTTTCAGGATAAGCTCGCGGCTTCGGTCGACGAGGTGAAGCACAAGCTTGCTGACGCGCCGAAGGAAATCGCCACGCGCGCGGCGTCCGAATTCGCGCTCGACACTCTCACCGCCAAACTGCCGGAAATGATCGGCGGCTCGGCCGACCTCACCCCCTCCAACAATACATGCACCAAGAGCACTCCGCCTTTGAGCACCGCCGACTATGCCGGCCGTTACATCCATTACGGCGTGCGCGAGCACGGCATGGTCGCCGCCATGAACGGCATGGCGCTGCATGGCGGCATCGTGCCTTACTCGGGCACGTTCCTGGTGTTCTCGGATTATTGCCGCCCGGCCATTCGGCTTGCCGCGCTGATGGGACAGCGTGTCATCCTGGTGTTCACACATGACTCCATCGGACTTGGCGAAGACGGCCCGACACATCAGCCGGTCGAGCATCTCGCGGCGCTGCGCGCCATTCCCAACCTGAAAGTGTTCCGTCCCAGCGACACGGTTGAAACGATCGAGTGCTGGCAGCTTGCGCTGCAATCGAAAGACGGCCCGAGCGCACTGGCGCTGTCGCGGCAGAACCTGCCGCAACTGCGGCTCGGCTTCGACGCCGACAACCGTTGCGCTGCTGGCGCCTATGAATTGAGCGCGGCGGAGAATGGCACGGCGACGGTGTCTCTGTTCGCGACCGGATCGGAAATCACCATTGCGATGCAGGCCAAAAAGCTCCTCGCCGATCGCAAGGTCTCCGCGCGCGTCGTGTCAGTGCCCTGCTTCGAGCTTTTCTTCGCCCTGCCGGAGAGCAAGCGCGCCGCCATTATCGGCAGCGCCAAAGTCAATGTCGCGGTCGAAGCCGGCATCCGCCAGGGCTGGGACGCGATCATCGGCTCGGCCGGAGCTTTTGTCGGCATGACCGGATTTGGCGCCAGCGCGCCCTACAAGGATCTTTACCAACATTTCGGGCTGACGCCTGAAAAGGTGGCGGAGGCGGCGCTGGCTCGATTATGAAGGCGTGATTAAATAAGTCTGCCGTCCGACAGCCATTTCAAGGGCGGCCGAACGTTGTCAGGAGACCGGGATGTCCGTACGCGTTGCCATTAACGGTTTTGGCCGGATCGGCCGAAACATCCTGCGCGCTTCAGTCGAAGCCAAGCGCGAGGATATCGAAGTCATCGCCATTAACGATCTCGGCCCGGTTGAGAGCAATGCGCACCTTCTGCGTTACGACAGCGTGCACGGCCGCTTTCCCGGCGAGGTGACGGTCAAAGGCGACACGATCAGCGTCGGCAACGGCGCCATCAAAGTGACGGCGGTCAAAGACCCCACGCAGTTGCCGTGGAAGGAGCTCGGCATCGACATCGCGCTCGAATGCACCGGCATCTTCACCTCGAAAAAATCCGCTTCCGCCCATCTCGATGCCGGCGCCAAACGCGTCCTGGTGTCGGCGCCGGCCGATGGAGTCGACCTGACCGTCGTCTACGGCGTCAATCACGACAAGCTCACCAAAGCGCATGTCGTCGTTTCCAATGCATCGTGCACCACCAATTGCCTCGCGCCCGTCGTCAAGGTGCTCCACGACGCCATCGGCATCGACAAGGGCTTCATGACGACGGTGCATTCCTATACCAACGACCAGCCGTCGCTCGATCAGTTGCACAAGGATCTGTATCGGGCGCGCGCCGCGGCGCTGAACATGATTCCGACCTCGACCGGCGCGGCCAAGGCCGTCGGCCTGGTTCTGCCGGAGCTCGCCGGCCGCCTCGACGGCGTCTCGATCCGCGTGCCGACGCCGAACGTTTCAGTGATCGATTTCAAGTTCGTCGCCAAGCGTCCGACCAGCGCCGATGAGATCAATAGCGCCGTGAAGCGCGCCGCCCAACAGCAGCTCAAGGGCATTCTCGGCTTCACCGACGCGCCGAATGTGTCGAGCGACTTCAACCACGACCCGCATTCCTCGGTGTTCCACACCGACCAGACCAAGGTCATCGACGGCACGTTGTGCCGCGTGCTGTCCTGGTACGACAACGAATGGGGTTTCTCCAATCGCATGATCGACACTGCGGTGGCGATGGGCAAGCTGGGGTGACCGTGAGCGCGATGAGTTCCAGTGTCGGCCTATTGATGAAGCCCGCCTTTCGCAGTCTCGACAACGCCGACGTCAAAGGCAAACGGGTGCTGCTCCGCGTCGATCTCAACGTCCCCATGCAGGACGGCAGGATCACCGACTCCACGCGCATCGAGGAGATCGCGCCGACGATCGTCGAGCTGTCCGACAAGGGCGGCAAGGTGATTTTGCTGTCGCATCTCGGACGACCCAAAGGACCGAACCCGAAAGAATCGCTGCGTCCGGTCGCGGCCGAAGTAGCGCGCATCGTCAAGCGCCCGGTCGCTTTCGCCGAGGATTGCGTCGGTCCCAAAGCCGAGACCGCCATCGCCGCAATGAAGAGCGGCGACATTCTTTGCCTGGAAAATACACGCTTTCATCTGGGCGAAGAAAAGAACGACAAGGACTTCGCTGGGAAGCTTGCGGCGCTCGGCGACGTCTATGTCGATGACGCTTTCTCGGCGGCGCATCGCGAACATGCGGCCAATGCGGCGATCGTGACGGTGTCCAATCTGCCGGCCTATCCCGGCCGTGCCATGCAGGCCGAGCTTGAGGCGCTGCACAAGGCGTTCGAGACGCCGGAACATCCGGTGGCGGCGATCGTCGGCGGCGCCAAGATCTCGACCAAGCTCGATCTGCTTGGTCACCTGCTGCAAAAGGTCGAGACGCTGATCATCGGCGGCGGCATGGCCAACACCTTCCTCGCCGCGCAGGGCAACGCCATCGGCAAGTCGCTGTGCGAAGCCGATCTCATCCCCAATGCCAAGGAGATCATGGCCAAGGCCAAGGCGATGAACCGCGAGATCGTGCTGCCTGTCGATGTGGTCGTGGCGGAAAAATTCGCCGCACATGCGCCCTCACGCGTCGTTGCGGTGGACGCGGTCGGTGATCGCGACATGATCCTCGACATCGGCCCGCGAAGCGTCGCGCACGTCATTGCCGTGCTCGGCCGCACCAAGACGCTGGTGTGGAACGGCCCGTTTGGCGCCTTCGAACTAGAGCCGTTCGATAATGGCACGCTCGCCGTCGCCGAAGCCGTCGCCGAACTGACGGAGGCCAAGAAGCTCGTCAGCTTTGCCGGCGGCGGCGACACGGTGGCGGCGCTCAACGCCGCTTCGGTCCGCGACCGGCTGACCCATGTCTCGACCGCCGGCGGCGCCTTCCTGGAATCGCTGGAGGGGAAAACGCTGCCCGGCGTCAAGGTGCTGATGGTGTCGCCGTCGTCATCTGATTAGGCTACGGACAGCGCATATTCGCCGGCTGCCGCCGGCACCGAACGTCGAGGAGGACGCGATGAATCTCAGCGAATTGAACAAAGTCGCGGAAGCCATGGTGGCGCCCGGACGCGGCATTCTGGCGGCCGACGAATCGACCGGCACGATCAAAAAGCGATTCGATTCGCTCGGCGTCGAATCGACCTCCGACAGCCGTCGCGACTATCGCGAAATGCTGTTCCGCAGCACAGATGCGATGTCGAAATATATTTCCGGCGTCATCCTCTACGACGAGACCATCCGGCAGAACGCCAAAGACGGCACGCCGCTGGTCAAGATCATCGAGAAAGCCGGCACGCTGCCCGGCATCAAGGTCGACAAAGGCACCAAGCCGCTGCCGTTCTGCGCGGGCGAGCTGATCACCGAGGGGCTCGACGGACTCGGCGAGCGGCTCGCTGAATACCGCAATCTCGGCGCCAAATTCGCCAAGTGGCGCGCCGTGATCGATATCGGCGCCAACATCCCGAGCTACGATTGCATCATGACCAATGCTCACGCGCTCGGCCGCTATGCCGCGCTGTGCCAGCAGGAAGGCATCGTGCCGATCGTTGAGCCGGAAGTGCTGATGGACGGCGATCACGACGCCGACCGCTGCGCCATGATCACCGAATGGGTGCTCAAGACGGTGTTCGAGCAGCTTTATTATCAGCGCGTCGCGCTCGAAGGCATGGTGCTCAAGCCGAACATGATCGTGCCCGGCAAGAAGTCGGCAAAGCGCGCATCGGTCGAGGAAGTGGCCGAGAAGACCTTGAAGGTGCTCAAAGCCTGCGTGCCGGCCTCCGTGCCCGGCATCGCGTTCCTGTCCGGCGGCCAATCCGACGAAGAGGCGACCGCGCATCTTGACGCCATGAACAAAATGGGCCCCCTGCCCTGGCGCGTGTCGTTCTCCTACGGCCGCGCACTGCAGGCGGCGCCGCAGAAGACCTGGTCCGGCAAATCGGAAAATGTCGCGGCCGCGCAGCGCGCCTTCGGCCATCGCGCCATGATGAACGGGCTTGCCACGCTCGGGCAGTGGAAAGTCGATCTCGAGCGGAAAGCGGCGTGACGCGAGGAGAGGCCACACGCCAGCGGCTTTATCTCGTCACGCCTCGCATCGAAGATCCGGCGTCGTTTGCAGGTCATATCGATCAAGCTTTGACCGCGGGCGATGTCGCCGCCGTGTTGCTGCGGCTCGCGGATGGCGACGAGCGCACGCAGATAGAGCGCGCCAAGACGATCGCCGCCGTTGTGCAGCGTCGTGATGTCGCACTACTCATCGAGGGCCATGCCGAGCTTGCGGCGCGCGCAGGCGCCGACGGCGCCCATATTGGCGGAATAGAGGCCTTTGTCGCCGCGCTTCCGCTCTTGAAACCTGACCGCATCGTCGGCGTCGGCGGCTTGTTCAGCCGTCATGATGCCATGCTCGCGGGCGAAGCCGGTGCCGACTATGTCATGTTCGGCGAGCCCGATCGGCGCGGCCGCCGCCCGCCGTTCGATGAAGTGGAAGAGCATTTGCTGTGGTGGGCGGAGCTCCTGGAAATACCCTGTGTCGGTTACGCCGGTCATCCGGACGAGGTCGCGGCATTGGCGCGCACGGGAGCCGATTTCGTCGCCCTCGGTGAATGGATATGGACGGAGCCACAAGGCGTGGCGGCCGCTGTCTCGGCCGCAGCCGGAGATCTCACAACGCCGGTCGCGCGATGACGGTGGCCAGCGTGCGAACGACGTCTTGTGCGGCAGCGCTTGTTGCAGCTCTCGTGCTGGCTCCGCCTGTTGCGCAGGCGCAGACCGGCGCGCCGCCGGCACCCGCCGCAAAACCTGCGGCAAAACCCGCAGTCAGGCCTCCTGTCGCGCCGGCCGGCAAGGGCGCGGCTGCTCCGGCTGCTCCAGCATCCGCGCCGGCCGCGTCTCCCCTCGGCAAGGCGATCTTAGATCCGGCCTATGGCGCGTTTCAGCGCGGCAATTTCCTCACGGCTTTCAAGCTCGCCGAGCAACGCGTCGAGCAGGACAAGGACCCGAAGTCGATGACCCTCCTTGGCGAGCTTTATGCCAACGGGCTGGGCGTGCCAAACGACGATGCCAAGGCCGCCGACTGGTACAAGCTTGCCGCCGCGCGTGGCGACAGCAACGCCATGTTTGCGCTCGCGATGTTCGCGCTCGCCGGCCGCGCCGGGCCGCGCGACCGTCCGGCCAGCGCCAAATGGCTCGCTTCCGCGGCCAAACTCGGTCATCCCCAAGCCGCCTACGATCTCGCGCTGCTGTATATCGAAGGTCAGTTGTTTCCGCAGGATTTCAAGCGCGCGGCAGAATTGCTGCGCACCGCGGCCGATGCCGGTAGCCCGGATGCGCAATATGCGCTCGGCACCTTCTACAAAGAAGGCCGCGGCGTGCCCAAAGACATGCACGAGGCGGTCAAGCTCTGGAGTCAGGCCGCGCTCGCCGACAATACCGACGCGCAAGTCGAATTCGCCATCGCGCTTTTCAATGGCGACGGCATTGAACGCAACGAACCCGCCGCAGCTTTGATCTTCCACAAAGCCGCGCTCCGCAACAGTGCGATCGCCCAGGACCGGCTGGCGCTCATTCTGTCCAGGGGTCAGGGCGCCCCGCTAAGCCCGATCAACGCCACCAAATGGCACCTGATCTCGCGCGCCAACGGCGAGACCGATCTTGAGCTCGACGGTTTTGTCGACAAGCTCGATCCGGAAACGCGGGCCGCCGGGGAGAAAGCGGCAAAAATCTGGCTCGACGCGCAGAAACAAGAGGCGCAGGCGCAACATCCCTGAGCGGCCGGCGGCGCTTTCCTCTTGCGTTGAAGCGCCGTCAAGGCTAGGCGAAGCGACCCCATCGGACATTCGCCGGCCGCTATGCTTCATTCCGCTGTCATTAACGTCATGATCAAAGCGGCGCACCGCGCCGGCCGCAGCCTCAAGCGCGATCTCGGCGAGGTCGAGCAGTTGCAGGTGTCGCTCAAAGGGCCGCGCAATTTCGTCACCGCTGCCGACAAGCGCGCCGAAGAGATCGTGCGCGAAGAGCTCGCCAAGGCGCGGCCCGATTACGGCTTCCTCGGCGAGGAAGGCGGCACCCATGAAGGCAGCGATAAGACCCATCGCTGGATCGTCGACCCGCTCGATGGCACGACCAATTTTCTGCACGGCATTCCGCACTTCGCGGTCTCGATCGCGCTCGAGCGCAGCGGTACGATCGTCGCCGGCCTGGTCTATAATCCCGCCAACGACGATGTGTTTGTCGCCGAGCGCGGCAAAGGCGCCTTCCTGAACGATCAGCGAATCCGCGTCGCCGGACGGCAGCGGCTGTCGGAGGCGGTCGTTGCCTGCGGGCTGCCGCATTATGGGCGCGGCGATCTTGAGCTTGGGCGGAACGAAATCGAAGCCGCGCAACAGCATTTCGCCGGTTTACGCCGCTTCGGCGCGGCCGCTCTCGACCTCGCCTGGATCGCGGCCGGACGCTTCGATGCCTATTGGGAGCGCGATCTCTCGCCGTGGGACATGGCCGCCGGCATTATCCTGGTGCGCGAAGCCGGCGGCTTCGTCACCGATCTCGACGGCCACGATGCGATTTTCACCAAGGGCCATGTCGCCGCCGGTAATGAAACGATGCATCGTGAGCTGCTGAAGCTTCTCAAGGACGCCGGCAAGAAAGCCAACAAAGAAGCGGCTGCGCCGTGACGCGCGAGCCCGGCATTTCGCTTCGGGCTTATCAAACGGATGACGAGGACGCCTCCGTCGCCTTATGGCTGCGCACCTGGCAGGCGACCTATCCCGCTTTGGATTTCGCCGAGCGGCTCGACTGGTGGCGGGAACGCTGGCGCCGCGAATTGCTGCCGGTCGCCGAAGTTTTCATCGCCGAAGCGAATGGCAGCATGATCGGTTTCGTCACCATCGACACCGCTACGCGCTATCTCGATCAGCTTGTGGTCGCGCCGGAATATTGGGGCGCTGGTGTGGGGCTGGATCTCATCGCCGAAGCCAAGCGCCTGTCGCCGTCAGGCGTCGACCTTGACGTCAATGTCGACAATGCGCGCGCACTCGCCTTTTATCGCAAATGCGGATTTGCCATCACCGGCGACGGCAAAAATCCGATCACCGGCCGGCCGATCCACCGCATGAGCTGGCGGCCTTAAAGCAACAACGCCGCGCGATTTATCTCACACGTCCTGAAACTGCAGTTTGGCAAGCCGCGCATAGAGTCCGTTGCCGCCGGCCAGCGTTTGATGCGTGCCCTCCTCGACGATGCGGCCTTCGTTCATCACCAGGATCCGGTCGCATGACTGCACCGTCGCCAGGCGGTGCGCGATCACGATCGTGGTGCGCTCGCGCATCAGGTCGGTCAGTGCCGCGGCGACTTGTTTCTCGCTTTCGGCATCGAGCGACGACGTCGCTTCGTCGAGCAAAAGCAGCGGCGCATTGCGGAGGATCGCCCGCGCGATGGCGATGCGCTGGCGCTGCCCGCCGGAGAGCGTGATGCCGCGCTCGCCGACCGGCGTGTCGTAACCTTGCGGCAGCGCCGCGATGAAGCCCGCGGCATTGGCGTGCTCGGCCGCGCGCGCGACCTCGGCATCGGAGGCATCGGGGCGGCCGAAGCGGATATTGTCGCGCACCGAGCTTGCAAACATCACGCTGTCCTGCGGCACGAGCGCAATGCGGCCGCGCAATTCCTTGGGATCAAGGTCGGCGAGCCGCACGCCGTCAAACGTAATGCGGCCCGCGGTCGGATCGTAAAAGCGCAGCAAGAGATGAAAGATCGTGCTCTTACCGGCGCCGGACGGGCCGACGATGGCAAGCTTCTCGCCTTGCCGCACCCGAAACGACACGCCATTGAGTGCAGGCGCATTTTGCCGCGTCGGATAGGCGAAGCGCACGTCCTCGAAAGCCGCCTCACCGCGCGGCGGCACAGGCAGAGCAAGCGGCTGCGCCGGAGCGAGGATCGCGGGTTTTATGGAAAGAATCTCGAAAAGCCGCTCCGCGGCGCCCGAGGCCGCCGCCACCTCGCCGCCGGTTTCCGACAGCGAACCTAAGGCGCTCGACGCCAAGACGGCATAGAGGATGAACTGCCCGAGCCGCCCAGGCGTGATCTGCAACGACAAGACCTCCTTGGCGCCGATCCAGAGCACGACGACGACGCTCGATGAGACCATAAAGATCGCGAGCGCGGTGAGCAGAGAGCGCGCGCGGATTGATTCTCGCGCGGCGAAGAAAGCCTGTTCCACTGCGCCACGGAAGCGCGCGATGCCGAGCCGCTCATTGGTGAAAGCCTGCAGCACGCGGACCGCGCCGATCAGTTCGGCGGCATAGGCCGACGCTTCGGCAAGCGTATCCTGAGCGAAACGCGAACGGCGACGCACCGCGCGGCCGAAGGCGTAAAGCGGCAGTACGATGATTGGAATCGCGAGCAGCACGTAGAGCGAAAGCTTCGGGCTCGTCACCACCATCATGATGCTGGCGCCGACGAACAGCACGAAATTGCGCAGCGCGACTGAAATCGAAGAGCCGACGCTGGCCTTGATCTGCGTCGTGTCGGCGGTGAGCCGGGAGATCATCTCCCCGGTTCGCGCTTCGTCGAAGAAGACAGCCGACAGCGAGGTCAGATGCGCGAACACGTCGCTGCGCAAATCGGCGACGATGCGCTCGCCGAGCGTGGTGACGAGGTAGTAGCGCGAGGCGCTGGCAAAGGCGAGCACGCCGGCGATTCCAATCATCACCAGAAAGTAGCTGTTGATGAGGTTAAGACCGCGTTCAGTGAAGCCGAAATCGATCATGCGGCGGGCGGCGATCGGCACGACCAGCGTGGTCACGGCCGCCAGCACCAGCGCGCCGAAGGCGGCAAGCGCCCGGCCGCGGTAGCGGCCGATATAGGGCAGCAGCGAGGCGAGCGGCCGCAGGCCGGGCCGGGGCTTGGCCGGCGTCTCGGCTGCGGCGGAACCCAAGAGTTCAGCCGTCCCTTCCGGCGTGTCTCGGCCGACCGGCTCCAGTACGGCGCCTGCCGTATCGTTTTGGGCGCGCAAATTCATTCAAGCACGCAAATTCATCGATAATTCGGCGCCCCCCGGCGATGCGGGCTGGACTTTGCCCCTTGTGCGCCGCTCTGGCAATGTGGGGGCCGCCGCGCAAATCGGCACAGCTTCGGCTTGTCGGGACGTCGTTCCCGCGTTATACAGCCGCCAAATTTCCGCAAATCCTCAAGCTTTGAGAAAGCGCCGGAACGACGCCATGAAGCCCGATACGCATCCCGATTACCACACGGTCAAAGTGGTTATGACCGACGGTACCGAATTCACCACCCGCACGACCTGGGGTCAGCCGGGCGATACGTTGCATCTCGATATCGACCCGAAGTCGCACCCGGCCTGGACCGGCGGCCAGCAGCATCTGCTGGACCGCGGCGGCCGTTTGTCGCGATTCCAGAAGAAGTTCGAAGGCTTCCTGAAGAAGTAACGCGCCGAAGCTTCGGTCAGCGACTTCAGGCTTCGGATTCGAAGGCGGCCTTCAACAGCCCCATTTGCCGTTCGACCGGATTATCGACCGGGACATTCAGGTCCGGCGGCGCGTGCATGGTCGCATCGAGCCGCCGCACTTCGGTCTGCAGCCTGGTCGAGCGCGCGATCAACTCCTGGAGCTTTTCCGGCAACAGTTCCAGCGATTTGGCGTCGCCCGGCTCGCAGGCGGCAAGACGCACCTTGCTTTTTTCCTTGTGGGCCTGGGCGAGCGTCATCTCGCCCTCTTTTACGGCGCGGTGCAGCAACAGCCACGACGCAAGCTGCATCAGCCGCGTCGTCAACCGCATGCTTTCGGTCGCATAAATAAGGCTAGCGCTACGCTCGAGCTTCTTGGATTCAGTGCGGCCGGAACCGTCGAGATAGCTCGCGGTTTCCTCCACCAGCGCCATGCCATCGCGGAAAAGCGTCGCGAAGACCTGAGAACTCGCCAGCCGTTCGCTGAAAGAAACCGCGCCAACTTCCATCGCACGCTTATCTGACATATACGCCTCACAACTAGTGCCGCCGACTGAAGCTCCCGTGCACTTTGCTGCGCTACGCCCTTTGCCGCGCACACGCCGAGGGAACTTCACATCGAAAAACAGCCCTAGAACCCCATTTAGCACCTCAAGCTTTCGAATTTCGTGTCGGAGATTGCCGCAACATCTCACGAAATTCGTAAGCAGGGCACTGACGACAGCATCGCGCGAGACGCGCAGACTGTCCAGCGCCAAGCGGAATGAAGCTGCCGACATAGTTGCCGGCCGTCGGCCATCGTTGCCACGCTCTCGCCGCAACGATTGAAAAATCGCGAACCGAACAAAAAAGAGCCGCCGTTGCCGGCGGCTCAAGGTGATAACAGGGAGGCGTCAAACAGAGTGGACAGGAGCCACTCAATGTCCAGAAGATGGACATGCTTTGTAATGAACGAGAAAGCTTAACGAAAGGTTAAGGAATCTCAAAAACTTGGCGAATCTTTTTCAAGCATAGCACGAGCCTGCAAGACGCCAAGCTAAAGTCACGAAAAACTTATTTCTTAAAGAACAGATCAGCGGCTGATTTCACCGCGCGTTTTTTTTCGATGTCGGTCTCAAGTCGCGCGATTTCGTCCTTCAACAACGCGATGCGGGCAGCAAGCTCATCGGCCGAGAGCAGCGTCAGATCCTGCCCGATTTCGTGCGCGAGCTTCTTCTTCGGCGCGTCTTCGTCGTCGACAGCGGCCATATTCGCTCTCCCTGGGCGAGAATTTTAGCTCCCGCTCCCGGTCTTGTCACACGCGGCCGACGCTGCAGCTTCGCCCATGATGTTCACCGTTATTACTACCGGAAAGTCCGTCGAAAACAGCAACCAACCCGGCAAGAAACTGCCTGACCCCTTGAAAGTAAACGGGAATATTCTTGCTCTGCGGAACCGCAGCCGCTACTAGTTTCCGCTTGCAGCGGATCCGAGGCTGTCGGATCCCGCGCAGGCAGACGGGCCGTGGCGAAATCGGCGCAAAGCCTGTTAGGAAGTGGTCGGATTCCGCGATTGCGGCGCATTCAGCGCCGTTGCCGGCCTCGGAGGTTGTCTTTGGTATTTTGGCGCGCCGCCCGTTCAAGCACCGCGTCTCTCTGCGCGATGTTGGCGATCGCTGCGGCGCTCTTTAGCGCTGCGCCGGCGAATGCTGTGGACGCGGTTAACGTTCGCACCGACGCCGCCGCCATCGACTTGACCGATGCTGTCGAGTTCCAGCAGACCGACAACGGCCGCATCCAGGTTTCGACCGCGCCCGGCGCCGACGGCATCATCCGCCGCATCGAGGTGCGCGGCCGCGAGGCGGGGCGGAACTGGGCGGTGTTCGCGCTCGCCAATAACGGCGAGGAGCAGATCGACCGCCTCATCGTCGTGCCGCATTATCGCATGGTCGGTTCCGGCCTGATCTGGCCCGACCTCGGCCTCTCGCGCATCGTCTCCATCACCCCTTCGTCCGGCGACCCGCCCGACCGCCAGGACAACCCGAGCGCAGATATTTTCCGCATCACGCTCGATCCGGGCACGGTGATCACCTTTGTCGCCGAGCTGCGCACCGACAACCTGCCGCAAATCTATCTGTGGGAGCCCGACGCCTATAAAGACAAAGTCAATTCGCTGACGCTCTATCAGGGCATCGTCATCGGCATTGCCGGTCTGTTGGCGCTGTTCCTGACCATCCTCTTCGTGGTCAAAGGCAGCGTGATGTTCCCGGCCGCCGCCGCGCTCGGCTGGGCCGTGCTGGTTTATATCGGCATCGATTTCGGCTTCTGGCCAAAAGTCTTCGACATGTCGTCAAGTTCCGAACGCATCTGGCGCGCCTCGGGCGAGGCGATCCTTGCCGCAACGCTGCTGGTGTTTCTGTTCGCCTATCTCAATCTCAATCGCTGGCATGTGCGCTATATCCACATCACGCTGGGCTGGCTCGCCTTCCTCGGCGCGCTGGTCGCAGTGGCGCTGTTCTCGCCGGCTGTCGCCTCGGGGATCGCGCGCATGTCGCTGTTCATGATCGCCATCTTCGGCTTCGCGCTGGTGATTTATCTTGCGACGCACGACTATGATCGCGCGGTGATGCTGATCCCAACCTGGCTGCTGCTGGTGGTCTGGGTGATCGCGGCGGCGATGACGGTGCTCGGCTTTGTCACCAACGACATTATCGGGCCGGCGCTGCTCGGCGGGCTGGTTCTGATTGTTATGCTAATCGGATTCACGGTGATGCAGCATGCCTTTGCCGGCGGCGCGACCGGCGCCATCGTCTCCGACGTCGAGCGGCGGGCACTGGCGCTGACCGGCGCCGGCGACATGATCTGGGACTGGGACGTCGCCGCCGACAAGGTGTTCACCAGCCCCGAGACCGAAGCCGCGCTCGGCCTGAGCCGCGGCTCGCTCGACGGCCCTGCCGCCAGATGGCTCGACGTGCTGCACCAGTTCGACCGCGACCGGTTCCGCGCCACGCTCGACAGCGTCTTGGAGCAGCGGCGCGGCCGGGTGGCGCAGGATTTCCGCCTGCGCACCGCCGACGGTCACTATTTATGGTTTGCGCTGAAAGCGCGGCCGGTGGTCGGCTCCGACGGCGAGGTGATCCGCCTCGTCGGCACGCTCACCGACGTGACCGAGATCAAGACCGCTGAAGAGCGGCTGCTGCACGACGCCGTACATGACAATCTCACCGGCCTGCCCAATCGCGAATTGTTCCTCGACCGGCTCGACGCGGTGCTGGGCTTCGCCAAGACCGATTCCGCCATCCGCCCGACGGTCATGGTCGTCGACCTCGACCGCTTCAAGCAGGTCAACGACTCGGTCGGCATGGCGGTCGGCGATTCCATCCTGCTGACGCTGGCGCGCCGGCTCGGCCGGCTGATCAAGCCGCAGGACACGCTGGCGCGGCTGTCCGGCGATCAGTTCGGGCTGCTCCTGCTCTCGGAAAAGGATCTCGCGCGCATCACCGCATTTTCCGAAACGATCCGTCGCACCTTGCGGGCGCCAATCACCTTCCGCGACCGCGAGATTTTCTTGACCGGCTCGGTCGGCTTGGTGCTCGGCGAAACCAACGAGCCGCAGCGCGCCGAAGAGCTGCTCAAAGACGCCGAGCTTGCAATGTATCATGGCAAGCGCGGCGGCGGCGATCGTATCGAAGTCTTCAAGCCCGCGATGCGCGCGCGCAAGAACGATCGGCTGTCGATCGAGTCCGATCTGCGTCGCGCGCTCGAACGCGACGAGATCAGCATCCTGTATCAGCCGATCATCCGTCTCGAGGACCGCGCCGTTGCCGGCTTCGAGGCGCTGGCGCGGTGGAATCATCCGAAGCTCGGCCGCATGTCGCCGATCGATTTCATCAACATCGCCGAGGAGACCGGTCTCATCGTCGAGCTCGGCCTGTTCGTGCTCGATCGCACCGCGCGCCAGCTCTCGACCTGGCAGCGCACGCTGCGCCAGCGCGAGCCGCTCTTCGCCAGCGTCAACGTCTCGTCGCGGCAATTGCTGCGGCACGATCTGATCCAGGATATCCGCACCGTGCTGGCGCGCTCACCGCTCACCCGCGGATCGCTCAAATTGGAGATTACCGAGTCCGTGGTGATGGAGAACCCGGAACACGCCGCCCAGATGCTGCATCGCATCCGTGAGCTGGGCGCAGGCCTCGCGCTCGACGATTTCGGCACCGGCTATTCGTCGCTATCCTATCTGCAGCGCTTTCCGTTCGACACCATCAAGATCGACCAGTCGTTCGTGCGCACCACGCCGAAGGGCACGCGGCCGGTGATCCTGCGCTCCATCATCACGCTCGCCCACGATCTCGGCATGGACGTCGTGGCTGAGGGCGCGGAATCCGATTCCGATGCGGTCGAACTGTCGCAGCTCGGCTGCGAATACGCGCAAGGCTTCGTCTTCGGCGAGCCGATGAGCGCCGAGCGCGCGCGGGCGCTGCTCGAGCCGGAGCCGGCGGCAAGCCGGCACGCCGAATCCGGCGTGAAGACCAAGGTGTTCTGATTAAAAGTGTTCTGATTAAAAGCGTTCTGATTAGAGCGTTCTGATTATATGGGCCCGGTGTCAGGCGTGACCGGCTTCGCTTGACAGCATGCCGAGATCGATACCGATCTTTTTCAGCGCCAGCTCGTATTTGCCGCCGATATCGGTACCGAAAATAAGGTCAGAGTCCGCTGCGCAATGCAGCCAGCCATTGCCTTGAATCTCGTTTTCCAGCTGGCCCGGCGCCCAGCCCGCATAGCCGAGCGCGAGGATGGCGCTTTCCGGCCCGTCGCCGCGGGCGATGGCTTTGAGAATATCGATGGTGGCGGTGAGGCAGATGCCGTCGTCGATCGGCAGCGTCGAATTCTCGATGAAAAAATCGGCGCTGTGCAGCACGAAGCCGCGCTCGGTCTCAACCGGTCCGCCGCGCATCACTTTCACCACACCGGTCCGCGTCGGCAGCCGGATCGCGTCGGCCGACGGGATGACATTCAGCTTCACCAAGAGGTCGGAGAAATTGATGTTCGGCGCCGGATGATTGACGACGATGCCCATCGCCCCTTCGGAGGAATGCGCGCAGACATAGATGACGGAACGCGCAAACCGGTCATCGAGCATCGCCGGCATGGCGATGAGCATCTGGCCGTCGAGAAAACCTCGGCGCCGGCTGGTTTGCGACTTGGCGCGCGGCAGTTTCATGGTGCAAAGGTTAGCCGATCATTGTGCAATTGCAAACGAACGAGGGGGTGAAAAGTTCACAATATGACTTTTACGCCTGCGCCGAAATTTTGGCGGCCGTAGGACCGGGCGCACGTGTCAAGTTAAGTAATAGTCACAATCATGTCAGTGGCGCTTGGCCGCAGACAGACTTAAACAGCGCCCATAACTTATTCGCATCCAAGAACTAAACTGGCCACAATCGCCTTCATGACAGCATTCGTGACAAAGCCCGTGCGCGAGCGTCTTCGATCAACAATCGTCGCCGCGCTGTTTTGCGTTCCGGTTGGCGGACTGGTGTCGGCCGTCTGGGCGCAGGACGCTTCCGAATGGGATGCGCAGAATCATACCGCGGCGCGCCTGATCGCGGGGTCGCAGGTTGCCGGCTCCGACACCAAGATCGTGCGCGCGGGTGTAGAGATCAAACTCGATCCCGGTTGGAAGACCTATTGGCGCGATCCCGGTGATTCCGGCGTACCGCCGAAACTGGATTTCGCCGGCTCGGATAACGTCAAGTCCGTCACCGTGCTGTGGCCCGCGCCGGAACGGTTTCCCGACGGCGCTGGCGGTAATTCGATCGGCTATCTCGATCACGTCATTCTGCCGCTGCGGATCACGCCGCAAGACGCGAAGGAGCAATCATCGCTCAAGCTCAAGCTCGGTTACGACATCTGCGGCAATATGTGCGTGCCGGTCGAGTCCGATCTCAAGCTTGCAATCAACGGTGACGGCGCCGAGGAGATGGCGATCGAGAAAGCGGAAATCCGCGTGCCGCGGCGCGTCGCGCTCGGCGAAGGCAGCGACACCAAAGGCGTAAAGGGCAGCGGCGGCAAAGGCCTCGCTATTCTTTCGGTGCATCGCGAGCCCGGCGACGGCCACGACCGCGTAATCGTCGAAGTGTCGGCTCCCGCCAGCACGCCGGTCGATCTGTTTGCCGAAGGCCCGACCCCGGATTGGTCGTTGCCGCTGCCGGAACTCAAAGGCGGCGGCAACGGACCGTCGCGGCAATTCACCTTCGATCTCGATGGGCTGCCGCCCGACGCCCAGGCTAAAGGTGCGATGCTGATATTGACCGCCGTCTCCGACGACGACGCCATCGAGGTTCCGGCACGGCTCGATTAAGCGCGCCTATAAGCGCGTCTGCCTCGATTTTTCAGCACGCAATCCTTGCCGAAAACCGGTTTCCCCTTTGCGCGATGATGCTCTAGTTTAGCGCGCCGCCGCGCGGGTGGCGTCACGTCTATACTGAGAAACGCGAGAGGATTGTAATCATGACTATCAAGGCCGGCGACCGCGTCCCAAGCGGCTCCTTCACGGTAATGACGGCCGATGGGCCGAAGCCGATGACCACGGACGAATTGTTCAAGGGCAAGAAAGTGGTGTTGTTCGCCGTTCCGGGCGCCTTCACGCCGACCTGCCACAAGAACCACCTGCCGGGCTTCGTGAAAAACGCGGCCTCAATCAAGGCGAAGGGCATCAACACGATCGCCGTGACCGGCGTAAACGATGTCTTCGTGATGGACGCCTGGAAGAAGGCGACCGGCGGCGACGCCATCGAGTTCCTCGCCGACGGCAGCGGCAATTGGGCCAAGGCGCTTGGGCTTACCGCTGACTTGACCGAGCGCGGGCTTGGCTTGCGCTCGCAGCGTTACGCCATGGTGGTCGAAGACGGTGTCGTGAAAACGCTCAATATCGAAGACTCGCCGGGCAAGGCCGATATTTCCGGCGCCGATAATTTGATCAAGAGTCTCTGACCGACGGGCAGCGCGACGAATAAGCAACCCTCCCCTTTATTAGGGGGAGGGTTTTACTTTTCCCGCAGCACGGATTTCGGCAATCGCTTCGCCCACCAGCGCATCGGCGCGCTCGTTCATGTCGTGACCGGCGTGGCCCTTCACCCAATGCCAGCTGATTTGATGCTGGCCAAGCGCCGCGTCGAGGCGCTCCCACAGATCGACATTCTTCACCGGACTCTTGTCGGCGGTCTTCCAGCCGTTGCGCTTCCATTTGCCGATCCACGACATGATGCCGTTGCGCAGATATTGGCTGTCGGTGTGCAGATCGATACGGCACGGCTTCTTGAGCGCTTCCAGCGCCGAAATCGCGGCCATCAGCTCCATGCGATTGTTGGTGGTGTCGAGCTCGCCGCCCTTGAGCTCCTTCTTGAGCTCCCCGAAAGCGAGAATGGCGGCCCAGCCGCCGGGACCCGGATTGGGCGATGCACCGCCGTCGGTGTAAATGACAACATGCGGCAGCGACGTTGCGTCACTCACGGCTCACTCACTCCGTAATCCCGGAAGCTTTTGATCGTTTGATGGAAGCGAAGCTTGCGCGCATATTCGCGCGGGTCTTTCGGCTTCACCAAGGCGCCTGCCGGCACGTCGAGCCAGTCGACCAGACGCGTCAGCAAAAAACGCACCGCGGCGCCGCGCGCGAGCAGCGGCAGCTTGTCCCATTCCTGACGCGACAGCGGGCGTGTCTTGGCATAGCTCGTGAGCAGCGCCTGCCCTTTGGTGACGTTATAGGAATGATCGGACTCGAAGCACCAGGCGTTCAAACAGATCGCGATGTCATAGGCGAGCGTGTCGGTGCAGGCGAAATAGAAATCGATCAGCCCCGACAATTTATCGGCGAGGAAGAAAACATTGTCCGGAAACAGATCGGCATGGATGACGCCCTGCGGCAGGCCGCGCGGCCAATCGCGCTCCAGGACTTCAAGCTCGGCCGCGACCAGCGTCTCGAGATTGCGTTCCACTTTGTGGGCGCGCTCCCGGCAGTTCTCGTAAAGCTGACGCCAGCCTGACACCGACAGCGCATTGTCGCGACGCATCGCAAAATCGGCGCCGGCAATATGCAGCCGCGCCAGCGCCTCGCCCAGCGCCGCGCAATGCGCCGCGCTCGGCCGGCGGATCCACAGGCCGTCGAGAAAGGTGACGATAGCCGCGGGCTTGCCGGCGAGCCGGCCCAGAACCTCGCCGTCGCTGTTCTTCACCGGCTGCGGGCAGGTGATGCCGCGCGCCGCCAGGTGCTCCATCAGGCCGAGAAAGAACGGCAGATCGCGCTCGGCGACGCGCCGCTCGTAAAGCGTCAGAATATAATTGCCGCGGGCGGTATGGACGAGGAAGTTCGAGTTCTCGACGCCTTCGGCAATGCCCTTGTAGGACAAGAGCTCGCCGACATCGTAAGCGGCAAGAAAGCGACCGAGATCCTCGGCCGTGACATCGGTATAAACCGCCATGCGGAGCTCCAAGCGATCGTCGCGGCTAACCCGGCATGTGTGTCCGCGTCAAGCTTTGTCCGCGTCAAGCCGTGCCGCCCGCGAGCCAGGCGGAAAACCGTGCATAGAGATCGGCCGTCTCGGGACCGCCGTCGCGATAGACCACCGGCGCCAGCGCCCGACCCTCGGCATGCGCGATCCGGAACGCCATGTAACGGTATTGCTCCGGGTAATGCGAGGTGTCCTCTGCGAACAGCGCGTCGAATTCGGACGACGGCTCGACCGGATCGAGCCGGTCGCGCTCATAGATCGCGGCGCGCTCGGCGATCAGCCAGGCACTGCCGTGGCGCTCCACCCGGTCGAGGAAGCGCGAGCACGAGGTGAGGTCGACATCGACGCCGCCGAATTTCTGCCGGACGCGGATGACGACGCTGGTTTCGGCCGTGGCGCGGTCCTTCTCGATCTTGATGAACGGCGCCGAGAGATGATGCCGCGACCAGGTATGGCGGGCGGCATGGCCCGCCCGGCAGCGCTCGACGAATTGCTCGAACGGTCCGCGAAACCAGGACACCGAAATGTGCCCGTCGGCGGTGAAGGTCGAGCGCAGCTCCTTCCATTTGCCCTGGTCGCGATAGAGACCCCAGGCATTGATCAGCTCGGCGATGGCGAATTTATCGGCATAGTCCATGGTGACGTCCATGGTTGCTCTCTACAGGTGCTGGACCTTGGATGCGCGGCACCATAGATAGGCGCGCTAAACCGTGCAATTAGTTGGCCCACCTCCCCATATCCGGCGCCCCTGCCGGCCCTCGCAATGAAGTCCCCGGAATGAAAGCCATTGTCCTTCACGAATACGGCCCGCCCGACGTTCTCCGCTACGAAGACGTTCCTGATCCCCTGCCGCGGGCCGGCGAAATCCGCATCAGGGTGCATGCCGCGACCGTCAATCGCGTGCTCGATGTAAGCTTGCGCGCCGGCAAGGAGACGTTCCGCAATCCGGTCCTGCCGCTCATTCCCGGCGTCGATAGCGCCGGTGTCGTCGATGCGGTCGGGCCTGAGGTGAGCAACTGGCACGTCGGTGACCGGGTCGCCGCCGCCGGCATCATGCCGCTCGAGCTCTGCGCCGAGGACGGCCACGGCTATGGCGGGCCGAAGGGCATGATGGGCATCAAGCGGCCGGGCGGCTTCGCCGAGCGCGTCACGGTGCCGGCCTGCGCCGCGGTCCCGTTGCCCGAAGGGCTCGACTTTCATCGCGCTGCCGTCGTCATGCGCCACGTGCCGACGGCATGGAATCTGCTCTTCCACGTCGCCGACCTAAAATTCGGCGAGACTGTGCTGATCATGGGCGCCAGCGGCAATCTTGGCACGGTCGGCATTCAGATCGCCAAGAACGTGATCGGCGCCCGTGTGATTGCCGTTGCCGGGTCCGACGACCGTCTCGCCATCGGCATGCAGCTCGGCGCCGATTTTGGCATCAATTACAGCACACACAATCTGCTCGACGAGGTGATGAAAATCACCCACGGCAAGGGCGTCGACGTGCTCTACGACAATATCGCCAATCCGGTTGTCCTGCCCGTCGCCTTCCATGCCATCGGCATGAACGGACGGCTCGTGACCGCGGGCGCGCATGCCGGCCCCAATGTCACGATCGACTTCGCTCACCTCTATCACAAGCAAATCACGATCCGGGGCCGTCCCGGCTACACGCCGTCCGACCTGCCGCATTGTCTTGCCGCCGCGGCCCAGGGAAAAGTCATTCCGCATATCGAGCGGGTGATGCCGCTGTCGCAGGCGGCCGAAGCGCACCGCCTCATTGAGCAGCACGAGAGCCATGGCAAAATCGTGCTCGATCCGACGCTGGGCTGATCGCCGGGGCGCGGCTATTCGCGCAAGATTATTTGATCGGGATTTGGCGAAGGAGCTGATGTGTCCAGCGCGACGGTCAGCTTTTGCGGCAAGCGCGTTGCCGGACGGTCTCCATTTCTTCCGCCTTTGCCATGAGCTCGTTGCCGAGCGCTTCAAGATTTGTAACGATCTCAGAGCGTGCGAAATTCGGCGTTTTGACGAGGCGGGCAAGACGAAAGCATTGTTCGGCTTTGTCCACAAAATATTCGGCGTTCAACATGGTGCGCGCGAAATAATAAGCACGAACGTTGGTTTCAAGTGCAATTATGCATGGCTGAAATGATATCCAAAAATAGTTGCAATCCCAGCCCTCTGGATACGTACTTTTGCGGAACAAATAAACTGCAACAAATCAAGAATCGTCGACCGGCAGCGTGGCGCCCACTGACGGCCGCGCTGCAAAGGCAGCTTGCCAGTTGGCGATACGCAAATGGCCCTTGCGCCAATCCTCATCGCTGAATCTGAAGTCCAGATAAGACAGCGCGCAACCGATCGCGATATGACCGATGCCGAACGGTGTCCTGGTCAGCGCCTCGGCCTCGCGTTCCAAACTGTCCAAGATGGCCGCCTTTCTGACGGCGGTGCTCGCGATGTGCCTGTTGGAAGGTGTTTCGCGCATCCGTTCGTCGCGAAGCAGCACCATCATCTCCAGAAATCCGTCGCCGAGCGCCTGGCGGCGCAGCGCCGTCATGCGCGCCTTTCCCGAGCGCGGAAACAATTTCGGCGCGCCGTCGAGACCGTCGAGATACTCGCAGATGACCGGCGAATCGTAGAGCACTGCACCGTCGTCGAGCACCAGCGTCGGGATTTTCGACAGCGGATTATCCTTCATCAGTTCGGCATGCGGTTTCGCCGTCGCCGCGATGGTGCGTACGCAAGTGATCCGATCGACCAGGCCGCGCTCATGCGCGACGATCATGACCTTGCGCACAAACGGCGAGCGCGGCGACCAGTGCAATTTCATGAGCGGTCCGGCGACTTATTTGCGATTTAGACAAGTGACGGTTCGACGAAAGGCGATTGGCATTTTGCCGACCGAAACGCTAGCATTCCGCAACCTTGCGGTCGAGCAATCCGCTTAGCCTTTCTCTCTTCCCAATCGGACAATCGGAAAACCTCTCATGGATTACGACCCGCGCAGCGAGCCGCATAATCTCGCGCACGACCCGACCACGAGCCTCGTCGTGCCGCGTCCGATCGGCTGGATCACGACCATCAGCCCGGCGGGCGTGGTCAATCTCGCGCCCTACAGTTTCTTCAACATGATCGCGAGCCATCCGCCTTTCGTGATGTTCTCGTCGAATACCCGCAAGCATTCGCAGCGCCATGCCGAAAGCGGCAGCGAGTTCGTGTTCAATCTCGCGACCTACGACTTGCGCAACGAGATGAATATCAGCGGTGGCGATTATCCGGAAAATGTCAGCGAACCGGAACTGGCCAAGCTCGCCATGGCGCCTTCGCGCAAGGTCAAGCCGCCGCGCGTCGCACGCTCCCCGATCGCGCTCGAATGCATTTACGCGCAGACCGTGAAACTCGTCAGCAGCAACGGCAAGACGCACAATTACGAAATGGTGATCGGCGAAGTGGTCAATGTGCATATCGACGACGCCGTGATCGTCAATGGCATGGTCGATATGACTCGCATCCGCGCCATCGGCCGGCTCGGCTATCGCGGCGACTACACCGTCGTCGACAATATTTTCGAAATGCCGCGGGTGTCGCAGGCGAAATGATCTGCAAGGCGGCCATGCAGCGGCCTAGCAAGACTTTCTGGATGTCAGCACGCCAAGAGACTTTCGGTTTAAAATGCAGGCACTTGGCAAAATAAAACAGCAATCCGAAAGCAGAGTTGCACAATGAATTTCCGTGCCCTTCGTTGACGCTGCGGGAGCGGCCGCAATAGTCTTTGCTCCACATTTCTCAACACGCGAGTGCTTGCCGTGGCCACAACCGACATCGTCGCTCCCTATACCGAAGGCCTGACACGCCGGCAGTGGAGCGTGCTCGGCGTCACCATGCTGTTCTGGCTGTTCGATGGCTATGAAACCTTCGCGCTGTTGCTGACCATCGGTCCCTCGCTGCATCAGCTTTTGCCGGCCAATGAGCTGAGCACCCTGCCCCGTGTCGCCGCCTATCTGATCTCGATCACGCTGTTCGGCTGGGCCGTCGGCGGGGTCATCGGCGGCGTCGTCGGCGATCGCCTCGGGCGGCGCTGGACCATGATCGGCGCGGTCGTGCTCTACAGCATCTTCACCGGGACGAGCGCGCTGGCGCCGACCTGGCAGATTCTCGCGCTGACGCGCTTCCTTACCGGCGTCGGCATCGGCGCGGAATGGGGCGTCGGCACCTCGCTGTTGCAGGAGACATGGCCGGAACGGCTGCGCACCAAAGGTGCCGGCGTTTTGCAAGCGGCCTTTTCCGGCGGCTTCGTGGTCGCCTCGGTTCTTTGGCTCGTGATTGGCGGTTCGTTCGGTCTCTCCTGGCGCTGGATGTATGCGGCCGGCATCTTGCCAGCGCTGTTCGTCGCGCTGCTCGCGCGCGATATCCCGGAATCCGAGCGCTGGACCAAAGCCAGTCACTCGGCGCAGGCGATCGGCGCGACACTGCGCGCCAATTCCCGCAATCTCGTGCTCGCGATTATTGTCTCGGTCTCCATCACGCTTGGCTTCTGGGCGATCTCGTCTTGGGTGCCGACCTATGCGGCGACATTGGCGTCCGATCCCAAGACCGGCGTCTATTATGCCGGCATGGCCGGACTGCTCTACGCCATCGGCGAAATTCTCGGCTGTATCGCCTTCGGCTTCCTTGCCGATAGCTGGGGCCGCCGCTGGACGCTCGCCTTCTATCTCGCCGGCTCGATCGCCATTACCCCGATCGTGTTCCTTTATGTGCGTGATCCCAACACCGTCGTCATGCTGCAGATCGCCAACGGCTTTCTCACTGGCGGGCTCTACGGCTGGTTCGCTATCCATCCGCCGGAACTGTTCCCGACCAGCATTCGTTCGACCGCGATCAGCCTGATCTTCAACTTCGCCCGCTTCCTGGCGATGTTCGGGCCGATCCTGGCGTCGAGCCTGATCGCCTTCTTCGGCGGTTATGGCCCGGCGGCGACGACCCTTGCGGGCATCTTCGTGATTGGGCTAATCGTTCTGCCGTTCCTTCCGGAGACCAAAGGACAACCGCTCCCGGCATGAGCAAAGCAACGGCGATCCTCAAGCCCGGCGTCGCTGTAACCTTGGCGCCGGGGGGCAATATCAGCTTCGAAGTCGAGACCGGCCAGCGGCTGCGGCTCTCCCAGCCCGAGGGCGAGCAAGTTGCCGACCTGATTTCGTTCAATCGCGACGATGTGCGCGAATTGCTGTCGATGCATTCGAGCCGCGCCGTCAATCTCAACTGGAAGCTGACGGCGCCGCACACACTCTACAGCAATCGCACGCGCCCGATGTTGCAGATCGAGGACGATCTGACCGGCGAGAATTATTGCGGCGGCGGCTATTGCAGCGAGCATCTGAACGTCGAGCGTTACGGTGACAAGGGTTCAGGCGCCCCGAACTGCCAATCGAATCTCGAAACGGCGATCCGCGGCTACGGCATGGATCGCTGGAATTTCAACATCGACGCCTGTTTCAACATGTTCATGACCGTCGCCTATGACGCGAACGGCGTCTGGGAGATCAGGCCGCCCAAGGGCAAGCCGGGTGACTACATGACGCTGCGCGCGCTGATGCCGCAAATCGTCGCCATTTCGAACTGCCCCATCCTGTTCAATGCTTGCAATAATTTTCGCTTGAAGCCGCTGACGCTGGAAATCCTCGCTTAGTAGGGCGATTGGGCTACGCGGCGAATTTCGCCGCCATCGTCGTCGCTTCTTCAAGGCCGTTGGCGATCAGGCAGCCCGAGCCGGCGAGTGCGTCGAGTTTCGCCGCCGCGCCCTCGCGCGCACTGCCGATCAGGGCGCCGGCATGCCCCATCTGCTTCTGCTCCGGCGCATGGCGCCCGACGACCATGGCAATGATCGGCTTGCCGAAGCCGCGCGCGGCCTCGGCAAAGGCATATTCCTTGTCGCCGCCGATCTCGCCGCAATAGAGCACGGCCGCCGTCGCCTCATCGTCGGCGAGCGCTTGCAGATATTCGTGCGGATTGCGCCCGATCACGCCGTCGCCGCCGACATGCACGACCATGCGCTGGCCGATGCCGGCAAGCGTCAACTGCCGCGCCAGCGCGAGCGCCACCGTGCCGCTGCGCACAATGACCGCGAGACGGCCCTCGCGGCAAAAGCTCGGCGCGATGGAGCCGAGCAGTCCGCTGCCCGGCACGAACAGGCCAAGCGTATTGGGGCCGATGAGCCAGCTTCCCGCCGCGCGGGCGAGCGCCGCGGCCGCGAGCGCATCATGCACCGGCACATATTCGGCCGCCGCCAAGATGGTCGGGATGCGGGATGCAGCACATTCGGCAATGGCGTCGCGCACGCCTTCGGCCGGCGTATAGATCAGCGCGATGTTCGGCTGCTGCGGTAGGTCGCCGATACGGTCATAGAGCGCCAAGCCGTCCATTACGGTACCGCCGCGACCGAGCGCGACGCCGCCAATGAGCGGCGTGCCGGCCTCACGCATGCCGGCAACCTGACTGCGCGCATAGCGGCCGGTCGGGCTGATCACCGCGACCTGCCAGGGCGCGGGGTCGAGGAACGGCAGGCGCAAACGATCCGCAAGCAATTGGCCGGACATGCGATAAAGTCCCCGGGAAAAGCATGGAAAGTCTAGACTATGCGTCTCGCCGAGGTAGAGGGAAAAGCCCTGCTGCGCCGCCACGGGCTTGCCGTGCCGCGTAGCCTGCTTTTGGTCGCCGGGGACGACGTGCCCGCAAGCGCCGCGGACTGGCCGGGCTACGTGCTCAAGGCGCAAATCCTCGAAGGCGGGCGCGGCAAGCGCGGGTTGGTGCGTTCCTTCACCGCCACGGATGAAATCCGCAATGCGCGGCGGCTCATTCTCGCCAATCTCGAAGATGCCGACACGCCGCTCCTGCTTGAGGAAGCCGTACCGATTGCGCGCGAGATTTTTGTCGCGGTCCGCGTCGACGGCACGCGGCAGGGGCTCGAAATCCTGATCGCACCGCAGGGCGGCGAGAATGTCGAACAACTGGCAAAGCTCGTGCGCATTCCGGTCGCGAGCTTCGGACCCACCACGCCTGAAACGATCTATGCCGCGATCGCAAAGCTGTTTCCCGCCGACCTCGCGGCGCGGCTTGCCCGCTATGCCGCGCGGCTCCCGGAGATCGCGCGGCGGGAGGATCTCGAGCTTTTAGAGATCAACCCGCTGGTGCTGACGGCCGACGGCAATCTTGTCGCCTGCGACGCCAAGATCGTCCGTGACGACAGCGCCGATTTTCGCCACGACCCGGCGGAATTTCCCATCAGCCGCACACTGGCGGAGCGCGCGCTCACCCCGCTCGAACGCTCCGCGCGCGACCTCGGCTTCCAGCTCGTCGAGACGTCCGGCGATGTCGTCCTCGTCACGTCCGGCGCCGGTCTCGCCATGATGATGATGGACCTTTTGGCCGATCACGGCTTTCGCGCCGCAAGTTTCATGGACAATCTGCGCAGGGCGCCGGATGAAACGATGACTGAGCGGCTGCACATCGCGCGCGCCCTCGCGGTACGGCCCAATGTCAAAGCCATCGTGTTTCAGACCGTCATCGCCTCGCGTTCACTCGCCGAGCGGATCGAGGCGCTGGTGGCCTGGATCACGGCCGAGCCGCTGCCGAAGCCGCTCTTTGTCGGGCTCGCCGCCGGCCATTCCGCGACCCGCAAGATGAGCGCTGAGAAAGCAATCGAAAAATTGCGCGCCTTGGGCGTCGCCGCTTTCACCGACCCGGTTGCGCTGGTGGAAGCGCTGGCGCGAGCGGTCGGAAAGGCCTAAACGAGCGGCCGCCGCGCCGAATAAAGCGCAGCATAGAACCTTCTGCACCATTCGGCAAAACTCGCGCCGAGATCGCGCTGGCGGCCGGGGACAAGGTCGAAAATGTAATCGCAGTCCTCGCCGACGCAGTAGAAAGTGCCCTTGCCCCGCAGCGTCTGCGCATATTCCGCATTCTCATGTCCGCAATCGGGACAGATCAAAAGAATGCGTGCAGCCGCCCGAACCTGCCGGATGTCGGCGCCGTTCCTCATTGCGTTCCCCCACAGCCCACCGGTCGCGGGCGCGTCATTGCGCGCCTCGAATCACAGCATTTTATCAAAACCTGTTAAACGAACCTTGCGGAGCGGCGCAGCACCCCGTTCCCAGAGCCTGGCTCCAGAACTCTGCCCCAAGAGTTCAGCGCCATGGCGCAACGTTTCAATGACGAACGGAATTGCAACCCTGTGGGAGCTTGTCCGGCCGCCGCCGGCACGGCAGTATGAGCCCCGGGAACAGCTGTCCGTCGGTTCTGCCGAACTCATGTGGGGCGCACGCGCATGAAGACTATTCTCGTTCCGACTGAGCACGGCGCGGCCATGGCGTCGGCGCTCGATACGGCGCTGCTGCTGGCGCGCAAATTCGACAGTTTCATCGAGGGCTTCTCGCTGCGGCCGGCGGTCGCCGATCTCGTCGCCATGGACCCCGACAGCGGGCTCACCATGGTTGCGGTGAAGGAGAACGACGCCGAGATGGTGCGGCAGGCGGAGGATATGTTCCGCTCGTTCATGCAGAACCATCAGATCCCCGAACGGAGCGGCGACGGACCGGCGGCTTTGTCCTGGCACTGGCTCAAGGACGCGCCGAGCGGCCACGATTTCGTCGGCAGCTACGGCCGGGTGTTCGACGCCATTGTGCTGGCGCGGCCGGGCGACGAATGGCAGAGCCCGTCCATGATCACGCTCGAATCCGCCTTGTTCGAGAGCGGACGCCCCGTTCTGATCGCACCGCCGTCTTCGCCGAAGTCACTTGCCACTAATATTCTGGTGGCCTGGAATTGCAGCACCGAGCAGGCGCGCACCATGGCGGACGCCATGCCGCTGCTGCGTCAGGCCGGACGCATCACCATTTGCACTGTCGAAGGCGCGACCGTCGCCGGCCCGAGCGGCGAGCAAATGGCACGGGCACTGAAAATGAACGGCATCGCCTGCGAGACCATGACGATCAAACCCGGCAAGCGGGCCGCCGGCGAGGTCTTGCTCGCCAAGGCCGACGAACTCGGCTGCGACCTCATCATCAAGGGCGCCTATACGCAAAGCCGCTTGCGGCAGATGATCTTCGGCGGCACCACCCGCTATGTTCTCGCCAATGCCAAGCTGCCGGTACTGATGGCGCATTGAGCGGGCAATTGACCTCCCTGTTGCAATCGGAGTTGCAGGCCCAGTTGCAAGCCCTCTTGCCCTTTGCCGATGCGTTGTTGCGCGTCGCGGTCGGGCTTGCGCTGGTGCCGCACGGGCTGCGCAATACATTCGGATTCTTTGCCAATACCGGCGTGCGGGCGCTGAGCATTCCGGAACTGGCCAAGCAGCTTGACCAGAGCGGCTATCGTCCGGGCAAATTCTGGGCGCCGGCCATTTCGATCACGCAGCTTGTCGGTGGGCCGCTGCTCGCGCTCGGCCTGTTCACCCGCCCGGTCGCGGCCGTTGTTCTGGTCTTTCTTCTGGTCGCCAATGTCGAGCGCTGGCATGTCGGCAAATATTTTTGGAACCAGCTCGGTCTCGAATATACGCTGATGTGGACGATTGCCACCTTCGTCGTACTCGTCCACGGCGGCGGATATTATTCGCTCGATCGCCTTCTAGGGACGTGAGATGAAAATCAAAGCCAACGGCATTACCATCAATTATCAGGTCGACGGGCCGGACAATGCGCCGTGTCTCGTGTTCTCGAATTCGCTCGCGACCACGATGGCGATGTGGGACGAGCAGGCGTCGGCACTCAAGAACAAGTTCCGGGTGCTGCGCTACGACCAGCGCGGTCACGGCGGAACCGAGGCGCCGCCCGGCCGCTATGCGTTCGACACGCTTCTTGACGATGCGCTCGGTCTTCTCGATGCCCTTTCGATCAAGAAAGCGCATTTCGCCGGCCTCTCGATGGGCGGGGCGACCGCGCTCGGCGTTGCCGAAAAACATCCCGACCGTTTCGACCGCATCATAGTTTGCGACTCGCCTTGCCAATCGACGCCGCAGAGCAGTCAGCAGTGGGAAGAACGCATCGTGATCGCCAAGGACAAGGGCATGGAAGCTTTGGTCGAGCCAACGATCGCACGCTGGTTTCCACCCGAGACGGTCGCCAAGAACCCGCCCCATCTCGACAAGGTGCGCGGCATGATCGGCAATACGCCGGCCAATGGCTTCATCGGCTGTGCCGCGGCGCTCGCCGCGCACGATTATGCCTCGGCTGTCGCTGCGGTGAAGCGTCCGGTTCTGTTCATGGTCGGCGAGAAAGACGGCGCGACGCCGGCCGCCATGCACAAGCTCAACGAAAAGCTTCCGGGCTCGCATTTTGTCGAACTGCCCGGCGCCGGCCATATCTCCAACATGGACCGGCCGGCGGAATTCACCCGCGCAATTGCCGACTTCTTGAGTTGAGCGCCAAATAAAAGAGCCGGCACATGCGCCGGCTCTTTCTTTTGTGCATTAGATCGCGCGCTGCAGAGCGATCAGGAGGCTTTGCCTCCGTTGTGCTTGCAGTCGGATCTGAACTTCTTGCGAGCCTTGCCGTGCAGGCTCTTGGCGTTGGCCTGATCGGAGCAAGACTTCGAGATGGCCTTCTTGTCGGTCGCCGCCGGCGCACTCGCCGCGGGTGCAGCAGCCGGCGCCGGAGCCGGCGTCGACGTCTGCGCCCAAGCCGAGCCGGCGCCGATGACGAAGGACAATAATGCAGCACTGATGACGAGTTTCATTGTTAGATCCTCTTGCGGTCCTCAGGGATAGTTGGTGACGAGCCGAAGAATGCTTACGCGTCCGAGTGCTTACGCACCCTTCAGGCGCTTATTGCATTCACTGTAATAGCCGCCGCCCTTCTGGATCCAGCGCAGCCCGCCATTGCCATTGCTGGTCTTGTTGGCGTGATACTGATCAAGACAGGTCAGCATGCGGGCCTTGCCGGCCGAATCGCTCGAATATTTGGAGCTGACCGCGCTCGGGAACACAGCATTACCGACAGACACTGGTGCCGGTGCGGGAGCCGCGGCCGGCGCCGAAGCGGTAGAGGACGCCGGCGCGGCAGCCGGAGCGGCGCCGGTGTCAGAGCCGCACTGCGCCTTGCGGAAGTCGTTCCACTTCATGCCGTTGAGCGAGCCGTCGGCTTTGGCGGCTTTATATTTGGCACTGCATTCCGTCATGGTCAGCGCTTGCGCGGAGGTGCCTTGCAAAGCGATGGCGGCAACGACTGCGCCAGCAAAAAGCGTAAGATAGCGAATAGTCATGATTGAGCTCCTAAGGTGTTTCCCTACTCTCAAAAACGAACTGAAACTTCAGGCAGCCGGCTAGAGCGATAATTCGTGCTCTGCCGGCACCCGGCCGTCCGGCGTCAACTGATCGACGACGTCCGGCAAATTCTGACTCAACCCGGCTAGCAAATCCTCGCGTGACAATCCAGTGTGCGACATCAAAGCGCTGATTTGATCGGCGCCGAGCGCCTTGGCCAGATCGTCGGACGAGATCTGCTGGTTCGGCCCTTTGCCGACCCATGATTGGGCGGTGCTGCCCTGCCCGGACTGCTGCAATTGCTTGAGCAGATCGTTGAGCCCGCCGGACAAAACGCTGCCGGCAGCGCCCCCGGCCAATAGGCCGCCCAAGGGACCTTTGAGGACGTCACCGAGACCGCCGGCGAGGCCACCCAGTCCGCCGGGGAGCCCGGCCGTATTGCCACCCGCGTTCGGCTGCGGTGCCGATCCTGCCGACCCCGCCGTCGAAGAACTTGGGCCACTCGTGAAACTTTTCAGCGCTTTGTAGGCAAGAAGCCCAAGCATGGCCATCATCATCGGCGACATGCCGCCGCCGCTGCTGGCGGTCGAAGGAGCGCGAGGTCCGCGCGGGCCATTCTGCATACCGTTGAGAACATCCATCAAACCCATTTTCGCCTCCATTGGGGCTCGCCGCCCCGGCTTCGCCGGTTTTGCCCCGGGCTGCTCAGGATTTCCGCCTAAGGCTTCCAGGGAAGTATGGCTAAATTTGCCCGTGCCAAGTCATTACGGGTCACTCACGCCCGAGTTTCGGCACGATTCGACGAAAGGCGAATGACGGAAAAGGAACCGCGAGAAGGCGAATGAAGGTAATTCTTCACCGCTTGTGATCGTGGTGCGCTGCGTGGGCATGCGGCTCGCCGATCATGTCGCCGCAACCGGCGCGGTTCGCCCAGTATTCCCAGGCGCGCCAAGTTTCCGGCGCATGCGGTTTGTAGCCGGCAGCGCGTGCCGCGATCTCGCCTTTGGACAGCGGAATGGGCTTGCCAGCCTGCATGGCCGTCATTTGCACCCGCGCATTGCGCGGCAAATAGACCGAAAGCCGCACCACCTCGATGATCGAGCGCGCCGCCGACGCAAAGCCGTGGCCGCGCATCAGCGCGACACTGCCTTTGCCCAGGCTTTTCGCCAGATCCCGGCCCTGCGCCATATTGGTGACGAGGAGATTGGTGTCGCCGAATTTCTTGCGGATGTCCCAGACCGGCACTTTGCCGCCGATGAAACTGCCGGAATGAATCACCGGCTGCAGCGGCGTCTTGATCAGGCCGAACGGCAAAGTGTCCTCGGCATGCGCATGAACGACCGCGGTCACGTCCGGACGCGCCTCGAAAATCGCCGCATGAATGAATCGCTCCAAATAGGGCTGGCGCTGGTCCTTGACCGGCTCGCCCGCCTGATCGAACTCGATCAGATCGTTGCGCTGCACCAATTCCGGTGCCAGCGAGCGCGACATGAAGAAGTGTTTCGGGTTGTCGGGATGCCGCACGCTGATATGGCCGTAGGCATCGACGACATCCTCGTTGGAGAGAATACGGTTGGCGACGACGAGATCGCGGAGCAGATCGTCAAGCTGGCTCATGGCGGCTTATCCATCCTCAATGGGTCTATTGCTGGCTCAAGCGGTCAGCCGTAAGCCGCCACGAATAAAGGCGCTATGTCGTCAATGCAATTCTTTGCGCAGAATCTTGCCGATATTGCTCTTGGGCAAAGACTCCGCGAATTCGATGACGGCCGGGCGCTTATAGCCGGCCAGCCGTTCATGCAGGAACGCTTTCAGGTCCGCGGCATCGAGTGCGGGATCGCGCTTGACGATGAAGAGCTTGACCGCCTGGCCGGTGCGGGCGTCCGGCACGCCGATCACCGCGGCCTCGAGCACGCCGGGATGCTGGACCGCGACATCTTCGACCTCGTTGGGGAAGACTTTGAAGCCCGAGACATTGACCAGGTCCTTCTTGCGGTCGAGGAGCTTGAGGAAGCCCTGCGCGTCGAAGGCGCCGAGGTCGCCGGTGCGCAGCCAGCCGTCGGCGGACAGCACGCGATCGGTCTCGGCCTTTTGCTGCCAATAGCCGAGCATCACCTGCGGGCCGCGCACCCACACCTCGCCCTCCTCGCCGACTGCAAGCACTTTGCCGGCATCGTCGCGGATGGTCACTTCGGTCGACGGCAGCGGCAGGCCGACGGTGCCGAGCTTCGGCGTGAGGAACGGATTGATGCAGACCACCGGCGACGTTTCGGTGAGGCCATAGCCTTCCACCACTTCGCTGCCGGTGATGTCGCGCCAGCGCCGCGCCACTTCGCTCTGGATTGCCGCGCCGCCGGCGACCGCGACGCGCAGCGCGCTGAAATCGAGCTCGGCGAATTCCGGCACATTGGTCAGCGCGTTGAATAATGTGTTCACGCCCGACATCCAGGTGATCTTGGCCTCGGCCATGACGCGGATGAGCCGGCGCAGATCGCGCGGATCGGGAATGAGATAGTTCAATCCGCCGAGCATCGCGAAGGACAACAGGTTCGCGGTCAGCGAGAAGATGTGATAGAGCGGCAGCGGCGTCAGCACGCGCTCGTGCTCGACATTAACGCCGGTGCCGATCCAGGCGTGGCACTGCAGCGTATTGGCGACCAGATTGCGGTGCGTCAGCATCGCGCCTTTCGGTACGCCAGTGGTGCCGCCGGTATATTGCAGCAGCGCGACATCGCCCGGGCGCGTCAGCGCGTCGCGATAGGTCTCGCCCGGCGCGCGATCGCACGCCTCCTGCAGCATCGTATAGGTCTCGAACTGCCAGGCTGGCACGGCGTGCCTGATATATGAATTGGCAAAATTGAACGCCCAGCGCTTGAGCACCGGAACGAAATCGCCGAGCCGCGCCACGACGACATGGCGGATCTTCGTGGCGCCGATGATCTGCTGTAGCTTGTGCGCGAAATTCTCCATGATGACGATGACAGTCGCGCCGGAATCGGCGAGCTGTTGTTGCAATTCGCGCGGCGTATAGAGCGGATTGACATTGACGACGGTCAAGCCGGCGCGCAGCGTGCCCAAAAACGTCACCGGATAGGCGAACATATTCGGCAGCATGATCGCCACGCGGTCGCCGGACCGGCAACCTGCTTCCTCTATCAGAAACGCCGCGAAATCGCGGCTGTCGCGATCCCAGTCGGCATAGCTCATCCGCGCGCCCAAACACTCGAAGGCCGGCCGCTCGGCATTTTTCCGGCAGGCTTCGAGCAGCATTGCCGTCAGCGACGGATAGATGTCCGGATCGATGCTCTTGGGTACACCCGGCGGATAAGAGGAAAACCAGTTCGGCTCCGCAGCCCCGGCTTTGGCCCGTTCCATCTGCGTCACGAACGCCATGAGACTAGTTCCTCGACACCAAGCTTAACATTGAACACCAAGGGCGTAACAGAAGCCTAAACAAACAGCGAGGCGGAGCAGGGCATAAAAGGCATGCCGGCTTGGCTCTTGCGCTCCGGATTACCTACCGGCTGTCGGGCGGATTTATTCGCACTGCGCCCAACAATGAGAGACGGTCAAGTCAGCCGCTGCTGCAGCGCAGCAGAGGATCAAGCACATGCGTGGTGGAACGTGGTGGGAGCAGAAATGCCGGATTGCGCATTGCGCAATCCGGCTATCGTGTCAGTCCAAAGAATTCAACCCGCGTTTTCCGCGAACAACTGCTTGCCCATGCCATTGAAGCGCGCTTTCTGATCGTCGGATAGCGAGTCGTAGAAATCCGACAGCACGGGCCGTACGGTTTGCACGGCTTGCAGCATGGCCTTGAGGTGCTGGCCGACGGCGGCAAGCCGCGCCGGCGGCGTTGCTGGAACCTCATTTGGGCACGCCGCCTTGATCGTGTCGGAGGCTTGTGCCGCCGCCGATTGCAGCGCCTCAAGCTTGCCGCGCTGGACATCACTCGGCCTGACGACGCGATCGATCTGATCGCTCGGCCATGCCATGACACTGGCATTACATGCGGTTTGCGGATTTTGCGCGCCCTGCTGGCTCGGCGCCTGTTTCGGCGCCGGCGGTGCAATGCCGTTGAACCGCGCCTTCTGCTCGTCGGAGAGCGAGTCGTAGAACTTACCGAGCGGCGGGCTGACGGTATTCACCGCGTCGACCAGCGTCTGCAGGCGCTGCTGCATGGCGTCGAGCCGCGCGGTCGGCGTGAACGCGACGCTGGTCGGGCAACGCGCCTTCACCTCGTCGCTGGCTTTGACCAGCGCATTGCCAAGATTGTCGAGCAAAGCGCTCTGCTGCTGGTCCGGCTGCACGGCGGCCTGGATCTGATCAAGTGGCCAGCCGGTAACTTCGGCGGCTTCGTCGCTGCAGCTTTGCGCCATGCTTTGCGTCAGCGCCGCCATCTTGGCCGGTGCGCTCGGCCCTTGCACGTAGTCGGTATAATCGTAGGGCGAGAAGATCGCCGAGTAGACGTCGCCATAGCCATACGCCCAGAACGGATCGGCGTCGTAATAGTCGTCGGGCCACAGCGCGTAATAGAAGAAGTCGCCGTAGGCATAGGGCCAGAACAAAGGCCCGATCCAGCCGAGATGGCGATGCGGATGCCAGCCGTGATTCCAGAACGGCCGCCATGCCGGATCGCCGGCGAGGCGCCGATGTTCGGCGAAGGAATGCGGATCGGCATGGAACGCGGCTGCATGCGCAGCCGGCGTCAGATGTGCGTTGGTCGCGAGCGGATGCACGTTGGACGGCGCGAGGTGCGCATTGCCCACATTGGCGTGGCTGACATTGCCGTGGCTTACATTAGCGTGGCCGATATTGCCGCGACCGGCGCGGTTGAAATGGCTCGCCGTCGCGTGCGCATGGAACGAGGGCCGCGAAAAATGCGAAGCTGCACGTGCGCCGCTGAAATGTGGAGCGGCGTGAGCACTGAAATGTGGCGCGCTGAAATGCGGTCCGCCACCGCCCGGATGGCCACCGCCGCCTGGGTGGCCGCCACCACCGCCGGGGTGTCCTCCCCCACCACCTGGGTGTCCACCGCCGCCGCCACCGGGTCGGGCAAGCGCTGTCCCTGCTCCGGCTGCTGACAGCAACAAGCTCAGCGCCGCGGCACTCGCGGTCATTCGCAAAATTGTGGAAATTCTCTCGGTCTTACGACCGGTCTCACTATTCTCGACGATCTCTCGCATCGGACTTTCCTCGTTCGCGCTATAGCAAACGCCAGATCGCCCCCGTGTGTTCCCCTGTCTCCGCAACTGTGATGCTGCGACGCACTCCGCAGCAGAGCAGCAGTGCGCCTTGATTTGGACCACTCGACTTGAGCTTTGTTGTGTTCGGCGCCCCATGCGAACATTACAATCCCCTCATATAACGGGCCGGTAGGCCGGCCGCAGTTGATCTTGGGCCATGCGTGGGGCATGGTTGTCGCGCGCGTTCTGCGCGCGGGTTCGCGTCTGTATTTTTGGGGGCTTTCAGCGACGAGTTTGCCGCGGTGTGTGCGTTGGCCCATGCTGTTTTGCTTCGGGGTGGTTGGGTGCGACGCAGCGTCTGTTCAGTCCGCAGGGCTAGCGCGCCTTTACCGGCCTGGATCCTTGGTCTGAGCTTGGGGCTCGCGCTGACGGCCTGCACCATCGGGCCGGAATATTTGCGCGAACCGGCCCCGGTTCCGGTCGAATACAAAGAGACCAAGGGCTGGAAGGTCGCCAATCCGAGCGACGACATCGCCCGCGGCGACTGGTGGAAGGTCTATCGCGACCACGGCCTCGATACGCTGTTGCCGCAAGTCGAGATTTCCAATCAGACGGTCGCGGCGGCGGCGGCCGCCTATGAACAGGCGCGCGCCATCATCAGAGAGGCGCAGTCGTCGTTATTTCCGGTCGCGACCGCCGGCTATAACGCCACAAGCACGCGCACCGGATCGCTGGCGAACAGCGGCAATAGCAGCACGAGCGGCAGCAGCGGTTTCGGCTTCGGCCCGAGCGGCACGACCTATTCGACGATCTATACTGCGCCGATCAACGGCAGCTGGGATCTCGACGTCTGGGGCAAAGTCCGCCGGCAGATCGAAAGCAACACCGCAGCCGCGCAAGCGAGCGCCGCCGATCTGGATAATGCCAAGCTTTCGGCGCAAGCGGCGCTGGCGACGGCGTATTTCAATCTTCGCGCGGCGGATTCGCTGATCGATCTCTTGAGCCGCACGGTCGTCGAATACAAAAAGAACTATACGATCGTGAACAATCAATTCAAAGCCGGCTTTTCCGTAACGGCAGGCGACGTCGCGACGGCCGACGCCCTTATCGCGACCACGCAGGCGCAGCTGCTCAACACTCATGTCCAGCGCGCGCAATTCGAGCACGCCATCGCCGTGCTGATCGGCCGACCGCCGGCAGAACTCGGCATCGGTCCGCGGCTCCTCGGCGGCGGCATTCCAAGAACGCCGGTCACGCTGCCTTCGACGCTGCTTGAACGGCGGCCGGATATCGCCGGCGCGGAACGGACCATGCAGCAGGAGAATGCGCTGATCGGCGCCGCCGAAGCAGCCTGGTTTCCGGACATCTCGGTGACGGCCATGCTCGAATATATCGGCCCGGTGCCGCTGCCTTTCAGCCTCGCGCGCTCGATCGCCAATGCCAGTGCGGGCGCGACGCAAACCGTGTTCAACGGCGGGTTGACGTCGGCGCAGGTCGACGCCGCGCGCGCGGGTTATTGGCAGAGCGTCGCCAGTTATAGGCAAACCGTGCTGACGGCGTTTCAGCAAATCGAGGATCAGCTCGCAGCGATCCATTATCTCTCGCTGCAGCTGGCGCAAGAGCGCCGTGCGGTCGCCGACCAGCGCAAGGCCGTCGACGTGTTCCTGAATCAATTCCAGGCCGGCACCGTCGCCTTCACCACGGTCGTCGTCGCTGAAATCCAATTGCTCGCCGATGAGGAAGCCGAGCTCACGGTGCGGCAAGATCTTTATCTCGCCAGCGTCAGCCTGATCGAGGCGCTGGGCGGCGGCTGGGATTCGGCGCTGTTGCCGACGCCGGTACAATTGCAGAAAGGCTTTTCGTTCTTGCCGAAATTCGAATCGCAGCCGTCGTCGGGCAGTCCGATCCCAAGCGACGTGCTGGTGCCGCCGCCGCTCAGTCCGCCTCCGGCTGGCGCGACGGCACCACAATAGCGCCCAGATTGGCGCAGGCGGCGTTCACCATCGCCGGATCTACGTGCCCACAAGCCATTGAATAAGCTTTGGATTCAAGCGACACTGCGAAGGGCAAAGTGGGCCTGCCGGTGGGCCGCCCGCTTTAGCCGCGCGCACGCCGTCATTAGCGAATATTCATTAGGCGGGCAGCACCGCAGCCCTCTATAAACGCGAAATAAAGCCTGGAATTCAGGGATCATTGAACGCCCTCATGGACGAGCGAACGCGAAGAACGGATGACGATTTGGCGCCGGTGCTTCGCCGCACCACGCCAGACCCGATCGTGAAGACGACATCCCGTTCGAAATTCCGCATCGGTCTCGGCCTGGTCGCGATCCTGCTCGCGGTCGGCGTCTATGAGACCGTGCACTGGATGCGCGCGCCTTCGGCGGGCGGCGGACGAAATGCGCCCGGCGGACTGCAGACGGTGGGTGCCGCGACCGTCGCGCTCGGCAATATCCGTGTCATCGTCAGTGAGCTCGGCACCGTGACACCGCTCGCGACCGTCACCGTGCAATCGCAGATCAACGGCTATCTGACCGAGGTTCCATTCAAGGAAGGTCAGATGGTGCAAAAGGGCGATTTTCTGGCGCAAGTCGATCAGCGGCCCTACGAGATTCTGAAAGAGCAAGATGAAGGCCAGTTGGCCCATGACCAAGGCTTGCTGGCGCAGGCACAACTGGATCTCAAGCGCTATCAGACGCTGGCGGCACAGAATTCGATCGCGCGGCAGCAGGCCGAGGACCAAGTCTTTATCGTGCAGCAATTTGAAGGCTCGGTGAAGCAGGACCAGGGCCTGGTCGATGCGCAGGCGCTCAACATCGCCTATTGCCACATCATTTCGCCGGTGACCGGCCGCGTCGGGCTACGACTGGTCGATCCGGGAAATTATGTGCAGACGACGAGCGCCACCGGCATCGCGGTGGTTACGCAGCTGCAGCCGATCACGGTGATCTTCACCTTGCCCGAAGACGACCTGCCGGAGATCCTGCCGCAATTCAACGCCGGCACCGAGTTGACCGTCACCGCCTACGACCGCGCCAATCTGCGCCAGCTCGCCATCGGCAAAGTCTCGGCCATCGACAATCAGGTCGACACCACGACCGGCACGGTGAAGATCCGCGCCCAGTTCGACAATACCGACAATGCGCTGTTCCCGAACCAGTTCGTCAATGCTCGGCTTCTGGTCAAGACGCTGGACAACGCGGTCACGGTGCCAACATCGGCGATCCTGCGTGGATCGCCGGGCGCCTATGTCTATATCATCAATGCCGACAGCACCGTCTCGGTGCGCAAGATCACAACGAGCGCAGTCGATGGCAATGTTACTGCGGTCACCTCTGGACTCTCACCTGGCGAGCGCGTGGTCATCGACGGCACCGACCGCCTGCGCGACGGCTTGAAAGTCGTCGTCGCCGCGGACCAGGCCGCCGCTGGCAACGATGCGCACGGCACCGGGCAACCTGGCGGCCAGCATGGCGGTGGCAAGGGCGGCGGCAATCAGAGCGGCGAACACGGTGCGGCCCAACGCCAGAACTCCGATGGTTCACAGTCTCCGCCGCCGCCGAGCGGCCAGTAACGCGCCGACGCGTGAGACAAAAGAACCGGCGCGGCGGTGAAGCGGTGCAATGAACGTCTCGGAAACCTTCATTCTGCGGCCGGTCGGCACGACGCTCCTGATGGCGGCGATCATGCTGTCGGGCCTCGTCGCCTACACTTTCCTGCCGCTGTCGACTTTGCCGGAGGTGGATTATCCGACCATCCAGGTGCAAACGCTTTATCCCGGCGCCAGCCCGGAAGTGATGACCTCCTCGGTGACGGCGCCGCTCGAACGGCAATTCGGGCAGATGCCGGGGCTGAACCAGATGACCTCGGCGAGCTCCGCCGGCGCCTCGGTCATTACGTTACAATTCAATCTCGATCTCAGCCTCGATGTCGCCGAGCAGCAGGTGCAGGCGGCGATCAATGCCGCGAACAATCTGTTGCCGTCCGACCTGCCGGCGCCGCCGATCTATAGCAAGGTCAATCCGGCCGACGCGCCGATCCTCACGCTTGCGGTCACCTCGAAAACGCTGCCGCTCACCGAAATCGAGGACATGAGCGAAACGCGGCTCGCGCAAAAAATCTCGCAGCTCTCGGGTGTCGGCCTCGTCAGCGTCAGCGGCGGGCAGCGGCCTGCCGTGCGCATCCAGGTCAATCCGCAAACGCTTGCCGCCTATGGCCTGAATGTCGACGACATCCGCACCACGCTCGGCAATCTCAATGTCAACACGCCCAAGGGCAATTTCGACGGCCCGACGCAAGCGCTGACCATCAATGCCAACGATCAGGTCACCAGCGCCGATCAATACGGCCCCCTGATCGTCGCCTATCGCAACGGCTCGCCAGTGCGGCTGTCGGATGTCGCCACCATCGTCGCCGGCCCGGAAAACGCCAAGCTCGCCGCCTGGGCCAACCTGACGCCGGCGATCATCGTCAATGTGCAGCGCCAGCCCGGCGCCAACATCATCCAGGTGGTCGACCGCATCGATGCGCTGCTGCCGCAGCTGCGTGCAACGCTGCCCGAGGCGCTCGACATCGCCATTCTCGGCGACCGCACCGTGACGATCCGCGCGTCGGTATCGGACGTCGAATTCGAACTGGCGCTCGCGGTCGTGCTGGTGGTGCTTGTGATCTTCGTCTTTCTGCGCACGCTCCCCGGCACCATCATTCCGAGCCTGTCGGTGCCGCTGTCGATCGTCGGCACGTTCGGTGCGATGTATCTCCTGGGCTTCAGCCTCGACAACCTGTCGCTGATGGCTCTGACCATCGCCACCGGCTTCGTCGTCGACGATGCCATCGTGATGATCGAAAATATCGCGCGCTATGTCGAAGGCGGCATGGATCCGCTCGAAGCGTCGCTGCGCGGCTCCGAGCAGATCGGCTTCACCATCATATCGCTGACCATTTCACTGCTTGCCGTGCTGATCCCGCTCTTGTTCATGGGCGACGTGGTCGGCCGGCTGTTTCATGAATTCTCGATCACGCTCGCCGTCACCATAGTCATATCGGCAATCGTTTCGTTGACCTTGGTGCCGATGATGTGCGCCAAACTTATCCGTCATCATCCTGACGCCGAACGCACAGGCTTCGATCTCACCGCCGAGCGCGCCTTCAACGCCGTGATCGACCGCTACGGACAGGCGCTGAATTGGGTCTTGGACCACCAGCCGGCGACGCTCCTGGTCGCCGTGCTGACGCTGGCGCTCACCATCGTGCTCTACATCCTGATCCCGAAAGGCTTCTTCCCGGTGCAGGACACCGGCATGATCCAGGCGATCTCGGAAGCCTCGCAGAGCGTCTCCTACGACACCATGGCGACGCTGCAGGATCAGCTCGCCGAGGCGATCCTGAAAGATCCGGACGTCGAGAACCTGAGCTCCTTCATCGGCGTCGACGGCACCAATCAGACCCTCAATACCGGCCGCTTCCTGATCACGCTGAAGCCGCACGATTCGAGAAACCTGAACGCCACGCAGATCATCCGCCGCCTGCAAGGCGAAGTATCCAGCATTGTCGGCATCACGCTCTACATGCAGCCTGCGCAAGACTTGACCATCGATTCGACGATCAGCCGCGCGCCCTATCATTTTGTGCTCGAAGACGCCAATGCCACCGAATTCGCCACCTGGGTGCCGCGGCTGGTGCAGCAATTGAGCCGGTTGCCGCAATTGGCCGACGTGGCGAGCGACTTGCAGCAACAAGGACTGGCCGCCAATCTCGTCATCGACCGCGCCACCGCAAGCCGTTTCGGCATCACGCCTGCGACCGTCGACAATGTGCTCTACGATGCATTTGGCCAGCGCATCGTTTCGACGATCTATACGCAGTCGAACCAGCGGCGCGTCATTCTGGAGATCGACCCAAAACTGCAAAAGTCGCTGACCGGGCTGACCTCGCTCTATCTGCCGTCATCGTCATCGACGACGAACGGACAGGTGCCGCTCACGGCGATCGCCCATATCGACCAGCAGGCGGGCCCGCTTCTTATCACTCATTTCGGTCAGTTTCCGGCGACGACGATTTCGTTCAACACGGCGCCCGGCTATTCGCTTGATTCCGCGATCACGGCGATCCAGCAAGCCGAGGCTTCGCTCAACATGCCGGCGAGCTTCATCACCGCGTTCCAGGGCACGGCGGCTGCGTTTCAATCCTCGCTGACCAACGAAATCTTCCTGATCATCGCCGCGGTGGTGGCGATGTATATCGTGCTCGGCGTCCTCTACGAGAGCTTCATCCATCCGATCACGATCCTTTCGACCTTGCCGTCGGCGGGCGTCGGGGCGCTGCTGTCCTTGATGGTGTTCCGCTACGACCTCGATATCATCGCCATCATCGGCATCATTCTTCTGATCGGCATCGTCAAGAAGAACGCGATCATGATGATCGACTTCGCGCTCGATGCCGAGCGCAACGACGGCCTGCCGCCGCGCGAGGCGATCTATCAGGCCTGCTTGTTGCGCTTCCGTCCCATTATGATGACCACCATGGCCGCGATCCTCGGGGCGCTACCCTTGCTGATGGGCACCGGCACCGGCTCCGAGCTGCGCCAACCGCTCGGGCTGGCCATTACCGGCGGTCTGATCGTCAGCCAGATGCTGACGCTGTTCACGACGCCGGTGATCTATCTCTATTTCGACCGGCTTGCGGTTCGGCTCACCGGAAGCCGGCCGTCGAACCCGCTCGCGTCGCGCGCGCCGCCCGAAACCCCGCCGACGGCGCCGGCCGAATGAATATCTCCTCGCCCTTCATCAGCCGGCCGGTGGCGACCACGCTGCTCACGCTCGGCATTGCGCTTGCCGGCATTCTTGCTTTCTGGAAACTGCCGGTCGCACCGCTGCCGCAGGTCGATTTTCCGACCATATCGGTCAACGCGCAGCTTCCGGGCGCGAGCCCGACGACGGTCGCGACCAGCGTCGCCAGTCCGCTCGAGCGTCATCTTGGACAAATCGCCGACGTCACCGAGATGACCTCGCAAAGCGGCATCGGCCAGACCCGCATCACGCTGCAATTCGGACTGAACCGCGACATCGACGGCGCGGCACGCGACGTGCAGGCCGCCATCGTCGCGGCGCGCGCCGACCTGCCGGCGAGCCTGCGCAGCAATCCGACCTATCGCAAGGTCAATCCGGCCGACGCGCCGATTCTCATTCTGGCGATGACATCCAAGACCCTGACCCAGGGCCAGATGTATGACGCCGCAAGCAACGTGCTGGCGCAGCAGCTGTCGCAGATCGGCGGCATCGGCCAGGTCATTATCGGCGGCTCGGCGCTACCCGCGGTGCGCGTCGAGCTCAATCCGCAAGCGATGTTCAAATACGGCATCGGGCTCGAAGACGTTCGCGCGGCGCTCGCCTCGGCCAATGCCAACAGCCCGAAAGGCACGATCGACGACGGCGACCGCCGTTACCAGCTCTATACCAACGACCAGGCGACGAAAGCGTCCGACTATGCGCCGCTGGTCATCGCCTATCGCAACGGCGCGGCGGTGCTTTTGTCCGACGTCGCCGACGTCCTCGATTCCGTGGAGGACGTGCGCAATCTCGGACTGTCGAACGGCGAGCCGTCGGTGGTCATCATTCTGTTCCGCCAACCCGGCGCCAATATCATCGACACGATCGACAGCGTGAAGGCCGAACTGCCGGCGCTGGAAGCGGCCATGCCGGCGGACGTCAATGTCAACATCGCCATCGACCGCAGCACCACGATCCGCCAGTCGCTGCACGACACCGAGGTGACGCTGGTGATCGCCATCGCGCTGGTGACGGTGGTGGTTTATTTCTTCCTGCGCAATTTCAGCGCCACTGTCATTCCCTCGGTCGCCGTGCCGGTTTCAATCCTCGGCACGTTCGGGGCGATGTATCTGCTCGGCTATAGTCTCGACATTCTGTCGCTGATGGCGCTGACCATCGCCACCGGTTTCGTCGTCGACGACGCCATCGTCGTTCTGGAAAACATTTCGCGCCATCTCGAAGCCGGAATGCCGCGCCTGCAGGCCGCACTTCTGGGCGCCCGCGAAGTCGGCTTCACCGTGCTCTCGATCAGCCTGTCCCTGATCGCGGTGTTCCTTCCCATCCTGCTGATGGGCGGCATCGTCGGGCGGCTGTTCCGCGAATTCACCCTGACGCTGTCGCTTGCGATCATGATTTCGCTCGCCATCTCGCTCACCACCACGCCGATGATGTGTGCGCTGTTCCTGCGCAGTTCGGTCGCACGCGAAGGACGAAGCCGCAGCCACCTGTTCGACCGCGTGCTCGCGGGCTACGAACGCTCGCTGTCATGGGCGTTACAGCACAGCCGCATCGTGCTTGCGGTGTTCTTCGGCGCGATCATTCTCAATATCGTCCTCTACATCGTCGTGCCGAAGGGATTTTTTCCCGAGCAGGACACCGGGCGGCTGATCGGCTCGCTGCAGGCCGACCAAAGCGTGTCGTTTCAGCTCATGACGCAGAAGCTGCGGCAGATGACGGCGATCGTGCAGGAGGATCCCGCGGTCGAGAATGTCGTCGGCTATACCGGCGTCGGCTCCGGCGGCGGCTTCGGCTCGATCAATACCGGCTCGGTCTTCGTCTCGCTGAAACCCATTGGAGAACGTCCGCCGATGGATCAGGTCATCGCGCGGCTGCGGCCGAAACTCGCCAAGGTGCCGGGCGGCCGGCTGTTTTTGTTCGGGGTTCAGGACGTCCGCGCCGGTGGCAGGCAGAGCAATGCCGAATATCAATACACGCTACAGTCCGACGACGCCGACGAACTCTTCAAATGGACGCAGCGCCTGGTCAACGAACTCGAGCACAGCCAGATCATGGCCGATGTCAGCTCGGATCAGCAGCAGCGCGGGCTTGAATCCGATCTCGTCATCGATCGCGACACCGCGTCCCGCCTCGGCATTACGCCCGCGCAGATCGACAACACGTTGTACGACGCTTTCGGCCAGCGTCAGGTCTCCGTGATCTACAGCGCGATCAACCAGTATCACGTCGTCATGGAGATCGATCCACGCTACACGCAGTATCCGGCGTCGCTCGGCGAAATCTATGTGGCGACATCCGGCGGCGGCGCGTCGGGCACGCAGACGTCGAATGCTCCAGCCGGAACAGTCACTCCGGTCAAGAGCGCCTCAGCCAGCGCCGAGACGTCCGCGGAAAACGCCGCAGCCACCGCCAACAACAATTCAGCGCGCAATGCCTCCATCAATGCGCTCGCCAATACCGGCAAAGGCTCGACCTCTTCAGGCGCGGCGGTATCGACGGCGCAGGAAACCATGATCCCGCTGTCGGCAATGAGTCATTATAACGCCGGCAACGCGCCGCTGTCGGTCAATCACCAGGGCCTGTTCGTCGCCGCGACGATCTCATTCAATCTGCACCCCGGGGCGGCGCTCGGCGACGCCGCCAAGGAAATCGACGCGGCGGCGAAGAGGATCCGTATGCCGGTGACCATTCACGGCACCTTCGCCGGCACTGCGCAAGTATTTCAGGAATCGCTCGGCAACGAACCCATCCTGATCGCCGCCGCGATCGCCGCGGTCTATATCCTCCTCGGCGTGCTCTACGAGAGCTACATTCACCCGATCACCATCCTCTCGACGCTGCCGTCGGCAGGCGTCGGCGCAATTCTCGCGTTGATGCTGTTTCATACCGAATTCGACATCATCGGATTGATCGGCGTCATCCTGCTGATCGGCATTGTGAAGAAGAACGCGATCATGATGATCGATTTCGCCATCGAGGCAAAACGCGCCGGTCATTTGAACTCGCGCGACGCCATCTATCAGGCCTGCATTCTGCGCTTCCGCCCGATCCTGATGACGACATCGGCCGCGATCCTCGGCGCTATTCCGCTGGCGGTGAGTTTCGGCAATGGCAGCGAGATCCGTCGCCCGCTCGGCATCGCAATCGTCGGCGGCCTTTTGATCAGCCAATTGCTCACGCTCTATACGACGCCGGTGCTTTATCTTTATCTCGACCGGCTCGGCCATTCGTCGCTGCAGCTGCGTGCACGATTGCTGCCACGGCTATTCGGTGCGCCGTCGGCGGGCTAAGCGAGTCGCGAACTCGTCAGCGGATATAAAGCGGCCGGCGTGAATAGCAGCACGGCTCCGGTCCCCCTTGCTGCAGCGGTCCGAGCAGAAGCCTAAGCCGATGAATGTCGGCGCGCGCCGCCACAATCTGCGGGCCCTTCACCGCGTCGTCGACATCGGGATTGGCTTCGAGATGACCGATCAGCTTGATGTCGGCATAGATGGCGTCGCGGATGCACCAATAGCATTGCGAATCGGGCGCACTGAAGAAGCCGAAAAAACCGCCGGCCCGCGCCGGCATCGCGGCGCAAAGCACGACGAAAAGGCCACCCAACATCAGCATGCGACGCATGATCGAGCTCCGAAGCAACGCCGGATGATAGCCAAAGTCAGCGGCGCAAGGAAACCCTGTTCCCCTGTCGCAATTCAAGCCTCGATCGTCGCAATCTTCTCCTCGGTCGCGATCTCATGCAGCAGGGCGCGTAAGTCCATTGCCCGTTTGACACCGAACGCTGTCTCGAACTGCGCCTGGGCCTCTTCCCAGGCCTTGCGCGCCGCACGAAAGCGGGTGGCGCCGGCGGCAGTCAAGTGCACCTCTTTGCTGCGGCGGTCGCTTTCACCCGGTTCGATTGCGATCAGCCCGTCGCGCTGCAAGGGCAACAGGTTGCGCCCTAGTGTCGTGCGGTCGGTGACCAGTTCGGCGGCGAGCGCGTTGATCGTTATCGCGCCCCTGCGTTGCAGCCTTGCAAGAATCGAATACTGCGTCGTGCGCAACCCGCTCGGCGCCAGGAATTGATCATAGAATTGCGAGACATGGCGGGCGGCCTGGCGCAACGCGAGGCAGTTGCATCCGGCGGGATTGGTCAAATCCAGCATCCTTACGATCCCCGCAATCTCCTCGCCGGACCCTTGCCAAGCGATATAGGCGTATATACACCTATCTATGCCACCGTTCAATGCCACGGTGCGGCGGAAAGCCTGGGGAGTGCCGGAATGTCCGCTTCCAGCCTTGCCACGTCAGAGACGCTTCCGGGCGCCGCGGCCGCTCAACCGGCCGATACGCCCCGCTTCGACCCGCGCACCCGCGCCTTGATCGAGGGCCCGATCGCGGCGACGCTGATCCGCCTCGCCGCGCCGAATATCGCGGTGATGCTGGCGCAGACATCGGTCGGCCTGATCGAGACTTATTTCGTCGGCAAGCTCGGCACCGACCCGCTGGCCGGCGTGGCGCTTGCCTTCCCTGTCGTCATGCTGATGCAGATGATGTCGGCCGGCGCCATGGGCGGCGGCATGTCGTCGGCGATCGCACGCGCGCTCGGCGGCGGGCGTCGCGACGACGCCAACGCTCTGGCGCTGCATGCGCTGGTCATCGCGCTGATCTTTGGCCTGACATTCACATTTGCGCTCCTGTCCGGCGGTCCGTGGCTCTACACGACAATGGGCGGCAGCGGCGGCTCGCTCGCGGCGGCCGTGACCTATTCCAACGTGATCTTCACCGGCGCCATTCTGGTCTGGCTGTTCAATTCGCTCGCGAATGTGATCCGAGGCACCGGCAATATGCTGTTTCCCGCGCTCGTCACCGTCGCCGGCGTGGTGGTGCTGATCCCGCTATCGCCTTGCCTGATCTTCGGCCTCGGACCGCTGCCAAAACTCGGCGTCGCCGGCGGCGCGGTCGCCGTCTTGCTCTATTACGCGGTGGGCAGCATCGTGCTCGCGACTTATCTGCGCTCGGGACGCAGCGTCATTCGCCTGCAACTCCTCGGCATGCGGCTGCGCTGGCCGCTCTTCGCCGACATTCTTCGCGTCGGCGCGGTGGCGGCTTTGATCACCGTGCAGACCAATCTCACCATTGCGATCGCGACCGGTCTGGTCGGTGCGTTCGGGCCGGCCGCCATCGCCGGTTACGGCACCGGCTCACGCCTCGAATATCTGCTCATCCCCCTCGTCTTCGGATTGGGCGGCCCGCTCGTCGCCATGGTCGGCACCAATATCGGCGCGCATCGTCCCGAGCGCGCGCTGCGCGTCGCCTGGATCGGTGCCGCGATCGCTGCGGCGATGTGCGAGGTCATCGGCTTTTGCGCCGCCATCGCGCCGCGCGCCTGGCTGTCGCTGTTCGGCACCGCGCCTGAAATGATCGATGCCGGGTCGCGCTATCTGCATGCGGTCGGGCCGGTCTATGGCCTGTTCGGTCTCGGCATGGCGCTCTACTTCGCCTCGCAAGGCGCCGGCCGCCTGCTGTGGCCGTTTCTCGCCAATCTGGCGCGCCTCGTCATCGCGGCCGGCGGCGGCTATATCGCCTTGCGTCTGACCGGCGATCTGACAAATGTGTTCATCGCATTGGCAGTTGCGCTTTCGGCTTTCGGACTCATAAATGCGGCTGCGGTCGCTTCCGGCGTGTGGTTTGATAGGCCTCGCAAGCTTGCCACAGCGTCCGCGGCAGAGCCTTCCGCGCCAGAGCCTTCCGCGTCAGGAGCCATCGCCAAATGACCGAGCATTACTTGGAAGAGTTTGCCGCCGGTCAGGTTTTCAATACCGGCCACCTGCGTGTCGACAAGGAACAGATTTTCGCTTTTGCCAAGCAATTCGATCCGCAGCCTTTTCATCTCGATGAAAAGGCGGCACGGCACTCGCCGTTTCAAGGCTTGGCGGCGAGCGGCTGGCATACCGCAGCCATGACCATGCGGCTCATGGTCGAAGGCGAATTCAAGCCGGCCGGCGGCATTCTCGGCGTCGGCTTCGACGAGCTGAGCTGGCCGCGCGCGGTGCGGCCGGGCGACGAATTGCATGCCAAGAGCGAAGTGCTGGAAGTGCGGCCGTCGAAGTCGCGGCCCGACCGCGGCTTGATCAGAGTGCGCACGACGACCTTCAATCAGAAGGACGAGCCGGTGATGGTCTTCACCGGCAATCTCTTGGTGCCGCGCCGTCCGGCGGCTTCGGCAAACACATGAGATCGGATCACGGGAGACGTTGATGCATATTCTGGTAGTCGGCGCCGGCGCAATCGGCGGCTATTTTGGCGGCAGGCTCGAAGCGGCAGGCCGCGACGTGACTTTTCTGGTGCGCGCACGGCGTGCCGCGCAACTGGCGAAAACCGGACTGGTGATCCGCAGCCCCGTCGGCAATATCGAACTGCCGTCGCCGCCGACGATCGCCGCGGAAAATCTGCGTGAGCCCTACGATGTGATCCTGCTCAGCTGCAAAGCCTATGACCTCGCTTCGGCGATGGATGCCGTTGCACCGGCGATCGGACCGAATACCGCGATCCTGCCGCTGCTCAACGGCATGGCGCATATGGACAGGCTTGCTGCACGTTTCGGAGCCGGCGCCGCGCTCGGTGGCCAATGCCTGATCTCGAGCACGCTCGATCCCGAGGGCCGGATTCTTCATCTCAACCCGATGCACTACCTCTCGTTCGGCGAGCAGGATGGCACCAAGTCCGCGCGCGCCCGAGCGATCCTTGCGGCGCTGTCTGGCGCCGGCTTCGACGTCAATCTGAGTGCGGCGATCATGCAGGAGATGTGGGAAAAGTGGGCCTTCATCGCCACCGGAGCCGGCATCACTTGCCTGATGCGCGCGTCCTTCGGCGATATCGTTGCGGCCGGCGCGGTCAACCTGACGACGGGATTGTACGACGAGTGCTGCGCCATCGCCACGGCGAACGGATTTCCGCCGTCGCAGGCGACGATCGAGCGCAGCCTTGCCATGTTCACCGCGCCGGGCTCGACGATTTCTGCGTCGATGCTCCGCGACATCGAACGCGGCGCGCCGATTGAGGCCGATCACGTCGTGGGCGATCTCCTGAACCGGGGCGCGACCACCAACCCGGCATTGCTGTGCATCGCCTATGCGCATTTGAAGGCTTACGAAGCGCGGCGTGACCGCGAAAAGCCGGCTGCGGCTGCGGCCTAGTGGAACTTTGGCGACCTGACGCCTATTATCGAGCGTGAACGAGAGCGTTCCACGAACGGCATTGCGAGGAACACGTCTATGGCCAAGATCACCTATCGTATTGTCGAGCACGACGGCGGCTGGGCTTATCAAGTCGACGGCGTTTTCTCCGAAACCTTCCTGACCCACGACAAAGCCAAGGCGGCGGCGCAGCGCGCGGCGCAGGAGCAGCACGTGCCGGGCGAAACGCGTGCGATTTCCTGGGAGGACAGCGCCGGCAAGTGGCACGAGGAGTTGGCGCGCGGCGACGACCGGCCCGAAACCGATGTCGAGGGCTGACGGCAAGCGCCGGCGGGGATAGCGATGCGGATCGAAGCCCTTTCCGGCTGGACCAGCGAACAACGGCACGTCGTTGCCGCCACTTTCCTCGGCTGGACGCTCGACGCCTTCGATTTTTTTCTTCTTGTGTTCGTGCTCGAGACCATTGCGCGCGATTTCGGCACCCGCATTGAAGACGTCACCTTCGCCATCACCTTGACCTTGGCGATGCGGCCGATCGGCGCCTACATCTTCGGCCGCGCCGCGGACCGTTTCGGACGCCGGCCGACGCTGATGACCAACGTTCTGCTCTACGCCATGCTCGAATGCGCCTCCGGCTTCGCGCCGAACCTCACCACGCTCTTGGTGCTGCGCGCGCTGTTCGGCATCGCCATGGGCGGCGAATGGGGTGTCGGCGCCTCGCTCACCATGGAGAGCATCCCGCCGCACGCGCGCGGCTTCGTCTCCGGGCTTCTGCAATCGGGCTACCCGGCCGGATATTTTCTCGCCTCGATCGTCTATGGCTTGTTGTTTCAATATATCGGCTGGCGCGGCATGTTCATGATCGGCGTGTTGCCGGCGTTGCTGGTCTTCTATATCCGGCGCACCGTCCCTGAATCGCCGAGCTTCACCAAAACAGGCCCCCGCACCAGCACGCTCGAAATCGTAAAAATGCATTGGCGGCTCGGCATCTATGCCGTGCTGCTGATGACGGCGTTCAATTTCTTCAGCCACGGCACGCAGGACCTCTATCCGACCTTTTTGGAGGTGCAGCACAAAATGTCGCCGCACGAGGTCGGTCTGATTGCCGTCATCTACAATATCGGCGCCATCGTCGGCGGCTTGTCGTTCGGCTCGCTATCGGAGCGGTTCGGCCGACGGCGCATGATTATCATTGCGGCGCTGCTGTCGCTTCTGGTCCTGCCGCTATGGGCCTTCGCCGCGACTGCCGTCTGGCTCGCCGTCGGCGCCTTCCTGATGCAAGTGACGGTGCAAGGCGCCTGGGGCGTCATACCGGTCCACTTGAACGAATTGTCGCCCGACCATGCCCGCGCCACGTTTCCGGGTTTTGTCTATCAGGTCGGCAATCTCATCGCCTCGATCAATGCAACGCTGCAGGCCGCGATCGCCAGCCATTATGGCGGCGACTATGCTTTTGCACTCGCGGTGGTCGCCGGCACGGTTGCCGTCGTGATCGCGATCCTGACCGCGGTCGGGATCGAAGCCAAGGGCGTGGTGTTTGGGACCGGCGCAGCCAATAAGATCGGCTTGGCCGCCAGTCCGGCCATCTGACGTTCCGCGGCATCGGGGCACGATACATTTTTAGGTGACTGGCGCACGAGCTATTCACACGGCACAACTATGAGAATGATCTGCAGCGCTCTCAACAACGGAGGCACGGATGTCTCAGACAGTGGCCAATCAATTGGTCAGCACGCTCGAGCAGATTGGCGTCAGGCACATTTTTGGCCTGATCGGCGATTCGCTTAATCCCCTCGCCGATGCCGTCCGCCGCAGCAAAATCGAATGGGTCGGCGTACGCCACGAAGAAGGCGGAGCACTCGCCGCCGCCGGCCAAGCCAAACTCACCGGCCGGCTCGGCGTTTGCGCCGGCACCACCGGACCCGGCAGCACACACCTTGTCGCCGGCCTCTACGAAGCAAGCCGCGACCATGCCCCGGTGCTGGCACTGTCCGGCGACATGCCGCGCAAAATGCAAGGCACCGACTATATCCAGACGACGGACACCGATCTGCTGTTTCGCGACGTCTCGCTCTACACCGAAACTATTTCCTCTCCCGCGCAGGCGCCGGCCGTCATCCACCAAGCCATCGCCGCCGCCTATGCCGGCCGCGGCGTCGCGCATTTGACGCTACCGCAGGACGTCTTCAACGCGAAGGCCGATGGCTCGGTCTCCAGCATTGCCACTTTGAAACCGCGCTCGGAAGTCGTGGCGAGCGACGCCGATATCGCCGAAATTGCCCGGCGCGTCGACGACGCTTCAAGCGTCGTCATCATGTGCGGCGCCGGATGTCATGGGACCGCCGCGGAATTGCGCGCGCTGTCCGATCGTCTCAAGGCGCCTCTGATCCACTCCGTCAAAGGCAAAGACATTATGTCCTACGACGAGCCGCGCTGGATGGGCGGCATCGGCATGATCGGCTCCAAGGCCGTGTACAACGCCATAATGCATTGCGAACTCTTGCTGATGCTCGGCACCGACTACCCCTATTCGGAATTCCTGCCGCACAAGACGACCGTCATTCAGGTCGACGACCGCGCGCGCGTGCTCGGCCGCCGCGCGCCGACCGCGCTTGGCGTCGTCGGTTCGGTGCGCCCTACCGTCAAATTGCTGCTCGACCGGGTCAAAGCCAAGAGCGATGCCAAATTCTTCGATCGCGTGACGGCCGAGCGCAAGAAGTGGGACGAGATGCTGGATAAGCAATCCGATCCCGGGCGCAGCAAGAATCGCATTCATCCGCAGGCTGTGGCGCGCACGGTCAGCGATCTTGCCGCGCGTGACGCGGTGTTCGTGTTCGACACCGGCCTCAACACCCTATGGTCGGCGAACTGGATCCGCCAGAGCGGCTCGCAGCGCATTATCGGCTCGTTCAACAATGCCGCGGTCGGAACAGCGCTCGGTCAGGCCAACGGCATCCAGGCGCTCGATCGCTCGCGCCAGGTCATCGCGCTATGCGGCGACGGTGGCTTCAATATGCTGATGTGCGAATTCCTCACTGCCGTCCATCATAAGCTGCCGGTCAAAGCCGTGGTCTATAACAATTCGGCCTTCGGATTGATCACGTTCGAAGCCGAATCCATCGGCGTGCCGGCGTATAAACAGGGCATCGAGTTCCCCAATCCGGACTATGCTGCGCTGGCGCGGGCCTGCGGCGCCGTCGGCTTCAGGGCGGAGAAGCCCGGTGAATTGCGCGATGCGATCGACAAGGCGCTCAAAGCCGACGGTCCGGCCATTATCGATTGCGTGGTAGCGGCGGACGAATTGCCCAACTTCCCGCATCTCGATCTCGAAAAGATCGGCAATTACGCCAAAGCGAAAATCAAGGAAGCGGTGTTGGCGGTCACCGGCGGGTGACGGATCGCGGCGATAGCGCTATGGAATTGACCCGTTGGCGGTTATGTTGCCGGTCCGGTGAGGAACGTCGGGTCCGATGGACAATAAGTCTCTGCCTAACGCTGAAACTGCCGTAGTCGAGACCGCTTTGAGCGGCTACGAGCTGCTCAACAATCCTGTCCTCAACAAAGGCACCGCCTTCACCGACGAGGAGCGCGAGGAGTTCGACCTGCACGGCTTGTTGCCGCCGCATGTCGCCGAGCTCGATTACCAGGTCATGCGGCGGCTCGACGCCTTTCGGGGGCTCGGGCGCGACATCCAGAAATATGTGTTCCTGCGCGGCCTGCAGGATACCAATGAGACGCTGTTCTACGCGCTTTTGACCCGCAATATCGAAGAGATGATGCCGATCGTCTACACGCCGACGGTCGGGCTGGGCTGTCAATTGTTCAGCCATATTTTCCGCAAGCCGCGCGGGTTGTTCTTGAGCATTCCGCACAAGGATTGCATCCGGTGCATTCTCAGCCATCCGCGCTATGACGGCGTGCGCACCATCGTCGTCAGCGACGGCGAGCGCATCTTGGGTCTCGGCGATCAGGGCGCGGGCGGCATGGGCATTCCGATCGGCAAGCTCTCGCTTTACACCGCTTGCGCCGGGCTGCACCCGGCGACAACGCTGCCGATCATTCTCGATGTCGGCACCGACAATACCGAGCATCTCAGCGATCCGCTTTATATCGGCTGGCAGCATGAACGCGTGCGCGGCGCCGAATATGACGAGCTTGTCGAAATGTTCGTCAGCGCCGCGCGCGAGCGCTGGCCGCATGTGCTGTTGCACTGGGAGGATTTCGCCATCGGCAATGCCAACAGGCTGTTGGCGCGCTATCGCGATCAGTTGTGTACCTTCAACGACGACATTCAAGGCACCGCCGCGATTGCGGTCGGCACGCTATTGAGCGCCATCAATGTCACCGGCACACCGCTCCGCGAACAGCGCATCGCCGTCCTTGGCGCCGGCTCCGCCGGCACCGGCATTTGCGCGCTGATCGTCCGCGCCATGGTCGATGCCGGCTTGAGCGAAAGCGAAGCACGCAGCCGCTTCTATCTCGTCGACCGCGACGGCTTGCTCGTCGAAGGCATGAACGCGCTGCAATCGTTTCAGGCGCCGTTCGCGCAAAGCCGCGATCGCATCGCCTCATGGACGCGCATGGCCGACGGCCATATCGGCCTCGCCGAAGTCGTCAGCAATGCCAAGCCGACCGTGCTGATCGGCACGTCGGGACAGGCGCATGCGTTCCACGAGGCCGTCGTGCGCGAGATGGCGACGCATGTGCAGCGGCCGGTAATCTTTCCGCTGTCGAACCCGACCGAGCGCAGCGAAGCGACCCCTGCCGATATCGACGCCTGGACCGAAGGTCGCGCCGTGATCGGCACCGGAAGCCCTTTCCCACCGATCGAACGCGACGGCAAAATGTTTCGCGTCGATCAAACCAACAATGCTTATGTCTATCCGGGCATCGGGCTCGGCGCGATCGCGGTGAAGGCCAAACGCATTTCGGATGCGATGTTTCTTGCCGCGGCGCGCGCCATCGCCGAATTGTCGCCGGCCAGACGCGACCCGCAGGCCAACCTGCTGCCGCCCTTGGTCGAGATCCGCGATGTCACCTTTCATGTCGCGCAGGCGGTCGCCCGGCAAGCGCTGGCCGAAGGCCTTGCGGCGGCCATGCCGGACGATGCCATCGCCGCCGCGATCAAGGGCGTCATGTGGGAACCGGTCTACGCAACGTACCACCGGCGGCGCGACCGATGACCAAAGCCGACGACTGAACTTGGCGCCATCCCTATTGCTTGAGGCAAACAGTTTATAGCGATTCAAAGTTTTTCTTCGACCAATTAAAAAGAAGCAGGCGCGAAATACTGTGGTGGCATTTCACGGCCCGCATTCGCGCTGCTGTTTGCGTGCGCCCGGCTTCGCTGTCGCTCGAATTCCGCGATCGGCGCGAAATCGGCGGCCAATGTGCCACACAAAATTTTTCTTCATCTCAACGCTGGCGACCTCGGCAACGTGAGTCTCTCTTTTTGATTAGAATAAATCCAAAGCGTAAACGGCATTCCCTTTTGAATCATTTTAAGAAGGAATTTTGCACGGGCTATTTGGTTGTACATCGCGTACGCGATACACATCGAGTAAGTTGTAGCCGTTTCACATTGGGGCAAGATGACATCGTATCGACTGCGTCCGTTCCACTACCATGCCATATCAATGCTCGCGATCGTCACCGCGATGCTAAGCGCATCTAAAGTTCAAGCGCAGTCGCAACAGGGACTTCCCGCGAACGAGCAAGTATCGCCACAAGAACAGCAGACGACAGCACCGACGCCATCTCAGCCAGCCACTTCAGCGCCCGAACCGGCAGCTGTGCCGTCAAAGCAACAAGGCGCCGCGCCGCGAGCGGGAAGTGATACGCATCTGCCGCAGATCCTCGTCCACGGCGCGAAGAACAAGCCGGCGTCGAAGCCTGTGGCCGTCATCAAGCGCGCGCCCGAAGCGGCGCCGGTCGATGCAACGACTGCCGCGCAGGCCGCGCTCGACGCCAAGACCCAGGAATTCAACAACGCGCGCGACAATAACCTTCTCACCAAGCTCGGCGCCTCGACTACGAGCATCAGCCGCGCTGCGATCGAGCGGACGCCGCAAGCCGACAACCAGCCCATCGACAAGCTCATCCTGCAATTCCCGGGCGTGTCCTACGATTCGGCAATCTCCAATCCGAACTTCCACATCCGCGGCGAATATGCCAACGCGCAAATCAGGATCAACGGCATCGTCGTGCCGGAGGGAGTCTCCGCACTCGGTCCGTTCCTCGACACCAACTTCATCGGCAACATCTCGCTCCTCACCGGATCGCTGCCGGCCGAATACGGCCTGCGTACCGCCGGCGTGCTCGACATCACCAGCCGCAGCTTCGCCACTCCGGGCGGCGAAGTCAGCTTCTATGGCGGCAGCCGGCAAACATTTACGCCGAGCATCGACTACGGCGGCAGCTTCGGAAACTCAGAGTATTTCGTCTCGGCGCGGGGTAACTGGAACGGACTGGGACTAGAGAGCGCAACGCCAACGCTCAACGCCATCCATGACTTCACCCAACAGGGCAAATTCTTCGGCTACGCGTCGTCGATGCTCGATGACTCGACACGCCTCAGCGTGATCTCTGCGGCGTCATACAGCCAGTTTCAGATACCAAACCAGCCGGGCCAGCAGCCGATGGGCGACTTCCCGACTAATCCGACTAATCTCGATTCGACTCAGATCAACGAGAACGAAATCGATCAATACTACCTTACGATGGCGACATTGCAGAAACACGGCACCGACGGTGACGCACAATTCGCGGTCTATTCACGCTATGCCCAAGTTCACTTTCTCCCCGACGTTTTCAACGATCTCGCGTTCAACGATCAGGCCTCCAACATCATCCGGCAAAGCACTATGACCGGCACGCAATTCGACACGTCTTATATCCTCAATGATCGGCATACATTGCGCGCCGGCTTTGCCGTCAGCGGCGAACAAACCAACGTCACCAATGTTGCAACGGTCCTGCCGGGAAGTCCGGGCGCGGTTACCGGGGGACCATTCAATATCACCGATCAAACTTCGCTCCTCGGCTGGAATCTTGGCACCTATGTCCAGGACGAGTGGAAAATCTCCAACACGCTGACCATAAATGCTGGCGTTCGCTTCGATCAGTTGTATCAATTCGTCGACACCAACCAGTTCAGTCCGCGTATCGCACTGGTGTACAAGCCTCTCGACGGAACGACCATTCACGCCGGCTATTCACGATATTTTACTCCGCCGTATCAGGCGCAGGCGACACAAGCCAATTTCACGCTGTTCAACGGCACGACCGTGGAGCCCGATATTCAGCAGGCCGATCCGGTCAAGCCCGAGCGCTCCAATTATTTCGATGTCGGCGTCGATCAGGTCGTAGCGCCCGGTCTGGCGATGGGAATCGATCTTTACTACAAGCGTGCGAAAGACATGCTCGACGACGGTCAATTCGGCAATGTGCCGATCTTGACCCAATTCAATTGGGCGGACGGCTACAGCGAAGGCGGCGAATTTAAAGTCAACTATACGCAAGGCAATTTCAACGCCTATGCCAATTTTGCCTACAATATTTCGCGCGCTACCGGGCCTGAATCGAACCAATATCTATTCGACGCAGACGAGTTCGCTTATCTGCAGACGCATTGGCACTATACCGACGACATGCAGCGCATGACGGGCTCGGCTGGAGCGTCATATCGCTTCATGAATGCGACCACGGTGTCCGCAAATCTGATCTACGGCAGCGGTCTGCGCTCGGGAGATTTTCCAGAGGTCGCGCCGAACGATACGCACGCGACGCCTTATGTCTCCGTCAATACCGGCATTGCACATGACGTCCACTGGTCGACCGATTATAAGCCGCTCACCGTGCGGTTCGATGTCGTCAATCTGTTCGACAGAATCTATCAGCTCCGTACCGGAGATGGCATTGGCGAGTTCGCCCCTCAATACGGCGCCCGGCGTGGTTACTATTTCGGCCTGTCGCAGAAGCTGTAAGTGTCGGCGTCGTTCGCCGACTGTCACCCGGTTTGATCAGTTTTTCGGCTTGGCGCGAAAATCGACGGGAACGCTGAAGGTCAGGTTCTCATCGGCAACCAAAGGCGGCGGCGCGGGCACCGGATCCGCGCGCTGCAGCATCGCCAGCGCTGCTTCGTCGAAGGAAGCATCGCCCGAGCCTTTGATGACGCGCGCCGATACGACATGTCCAATGCGGTCGAGGACAAAGCCGACGATCACTTCGGCGCTTTGCATCACGCGGTCCGGCGGATAGCGCTTGAACTTGTTGAAATGCGCCGCGAGTTCCTTCTCCCAGGTCGCGCGCTCGCGCACCGCGCTCTCGCCGATCCCCGGCGACGGCGCGACGGAACGCGGCGATTGCTGTGCGTTCTCGACCGACGGCACCGCGGTTTGCTCGACAGCCGGAGAGGCTTCCGAAGGATCGGCTGCCGCCGTCGCCGGAGTCGGATCATCCTTGACGGGCTTTTGCGTCGCGTTGGGCGAAACCACGCGTTCGGGATCGTCGGTTTCGGTCGGCGCGGCTTTGGGCAGGTCGGTCTGCTTTTCGACCTGTTTCTGCTCGACGACCTCGGGCGCCGGCGCCGACGCATCGGTATCGGGCCCGACCGGCAGGTTGGACGGATCGAGATGCGGCGACATCAGTTCGACACCGATCTCGATCGCCGGCGCGCCGAGATCGTCGTCGGCCTCGTTCGGCCGCATCGCGCCGAGCGCGATCGCGACGCCGCCGGCATGGATCGCCAATGCGCCGAGCGCCGCCGAGATCCAGACGATCCGCGAGAGATGCCGCGGCCGTTCGCGGCCCGGCCTCGTCGCAACCTTACGATCGGCGCCGGCCCGTTTCATGGCTTCACGTCCGTGACGCCCGGCTGCGCCGGATCGCCGGGAACGCCTTCTTGCGCTACCAGCGCGATCTTATTGAAGCCGCCGACGCGCAGCCGTTCCAGAACATCCATCAATTCGCCGTACGGCACCGTCCGATCCGCGCGCAGAAAGATCCGGCGGTCCTTGCCCTCACCCGGCGTGGCTCCCGACATGGTTCCTGACATAGCATCGAGCGAACTGACGAGATCAACGCGCTTGACCGGAGTTTCGCCGATCGCAACCGCAAGATCGGACTTGATGGTGACATAGATCGGCTTGTCGAGCTTCGGCTGCGGCACGGCCGTCGACGACGGCAAATCCACCGGCAGGTCCACTGTCGATAACGGCGCAGCGACCATGAAAATGATCAGCAGCACCAGCATCACATCGATGAACGGCGTCACATTGATGTCGTGCGCTTCGCCGAAATCGTCATCGTCGTCTTCGATATCGCCGAGCACGGCAACCATGCGTCACTCCGCTGCCGTCGAGGTCACTCGCGTTTGAAAACGATCGATATCGCGCGACAGCAGGCGGCCGATCGCACCGGTGCCGCGGCCGACAAGATCGAGATAGCTCTTCGTCGCGCGCGAAAAATAATTGTAGATGATGACCGCCGGGATCGCAGCGGCAAGACCAACCGCAGTCGCCAGCAAGGCCTCGGCGATGCCCGGCGCGACGACGGCGAGATTGGTCGTCTGCGCCTTCGAAATCCCGATGAAACTGTTCATGATCCCCCAGACGGTGCCGAACAGCCCGACGAACGGCGCCGTGGCGCCGACCGTCGCGACGAGCCCCATGCCATAGCGGATCGCCCGCGCCTCGAGCTTGGTGATCTCTGAGAAGCGCGACGCCGCGCGTTCCTTGATGCCGCCTTCGCTGCCGGCATCGGCAGACATGCGGATTTCTTGCGTCGCCGCAGTGAGCAGCGCGACCAGAACGCTGTCCGTCGAACCGAGCGCCATCTGCGCCTCGCCCAGCGAGCGGCTATCGGCGATGCGGCCGAGATTGTCGCCGAGCTGGCGGCGGGCGCGAAAAAGCTGGGCCGTCTTGGCAATCAGGATCGTCCAGGTCGCAAGCGACGCGAAGATCAGGCCAACGATCACCGCTTTGACCAGCCAATCGGCCGACATGAACATCGACCAGGGCGACAAATCGTGCAGCGGGCCGACCCCGGGAGATCGCGCGGCCTCCTGCGCAACATCGGAAGGCGCGGCTTGGGCCGGCGCAGTTTGCTGCGGGCCAGCCGGTGACGATTGGGTGAGTGGCACAAACGACGGCGCCGATTGCGCAACGGCAGTCAGCGTCGACACGGTCGCGCCACCGGGAACCTGTTGCGCCGCCGCGACAACAGCTTGCAGCAGCAGCGCCGCCGCAATTCCCCATAGCGTGCGCGAAAGCGTCATTATACTTCAGCCCAGTAACGAATGAGATTGTGATAGAGCCCGCTGAGCTTGACGACTTCCGGATCGTTCCGCCCCAACCGCTCGACAAGACCCTGAATTGCAATGTCGAGGTCGAAGATCATGCTGCGGGCATGGGCGTCGCGGATCATGCTTTGCAGCCAGAAGAACGACGCCACGCGCACACCGCGCGTGATCGGCGTGACGGTATGCAGGCTGGTTGCGGGATACAGAACAAGCTGCCCGGCAGGCAACTTGACTTCATGCGAGCCGTAATAGTCTTCAACGATCAGTTCTCCGCCATCGTATTCATCCGGCTCGGACAGGAACAGCGTGACCGATAAATCGGTGCGAATCCGCGTTCCGGTTAAATGATCGCCACGCACGGCGTTGTCAACGTGAACGCCAAAACGATGGCCGACGCCGTAACGATTAAACAGCGGCGGAAAAATGTGCAGCGGGATCGCGGCGGAGACGAAGAGCGGATTGGCCGTCAGCCCCCTGATAACCCTCTCGCCCAATTTGCGCGACATCTCGCCATTGGGCGGCAATTGCTCGTTCTTTTTAACCTCGGCCGACTGCGCGCCCGCTGTGGAGCGGCCGTCTTCCCACGCGGCCGCGTCCATGACGGCGCGGAATTCCGCGACGTCGGCTTTGCTCAGCACGTCAGGTATGCAGATCAGCATTCACCGGCACTTCTTTCGAATTAGAATGATTAGAATTTAGCTGCGAGCTCCATGCCGAGAACCCGACCCGGCGCGACGAGGACGAAGGGCGCGCCGCTCTGATAGAAGGCATCGTAGTAGAGCTTATTGAAGATGTTGTTGGCGAACAGCTTCCATCTCCAGTTCTGATAGATCTTGCCGTCGACGAAGGTGTCGAAGCGCCAATAGCTCGGAAGCGTGGTGCCTGCATTCGCAGCGAGGAGTGTTCCTCCCTGCATGGCCGACCGGTAAGTCGCCTGCCCGCCGACCTCGAAATTGTCCGTGATCTTGTATTTGGTGAGGACGTTGAACGACTGAGGAGAAATGAAGGCGAGCGGCAGACCGATATTACTCGGTGTGGCCGAATGATCCACACGTGTCTTCATCAACACAAGACCGGTATAGACGCTCCACTTGTCGGCGATGTTGCCCTCAGCGCCCATATCGATGCCCTGGACGTGATAGGCGGCGCCCTGGATGATCGTGCCCGTGCTCGACGAGCCGATCAGCTCGCGCGCATTGCTGACATCGGTGCGGAACAGCGCGATGGTCGCAAGCAGGCGACGGTCAAACAATTCCCATTTGTTGCCGACTTCCTGCGCCCTGCTCTCAATCGGAGAAAAAACCTGCGAGCCGGCGAAAGTCGGATTCAAACCGCCGTAATTGGTGGACGTCCCGTCAAGCTCGGCGCCAAGAGGGTCAGACGCCGTTGCATAGGCCCAATAAAGGCTGGTGATGGGAATAGGCTTCCACAACGCGCCAAGATTGTAGTTCCACATGCCTGAACCGCCAGAGACCTCCGCGGTGCTCGGAAACGAGTTGTACATTTTCTTGGCGGAGATACCGGTCTCGTCGAAACGAACACCGGCATTCAAGATCACGTAGTCGCGATAATTGGCAGTCCAAAGCGAATAGGCACTCTGGGTATTGACCGCTATGACGTCGGGGTTTCCCGTTGGCGTCGGGGTGCCGGAATAATTTTCGTACACCGTTGGATCAAGTACCGACACGGGCCCGATGGAGCCATTGGCGAACACATTGCCGACAGCCTCCGATCCAAGCCCGCCGTAGGTATCGATACTCACCTGCTCGCGCGAGACTTCCGCGCCGGTAATAATCGTATTCCGGACCGGCCCGGTATCGAACTTGAATGTTGCGGATTGTTGGTCGGCGACAACATTCGTGACTTGGTAGCGAGACTGGGCATTGAGACAAGCCGTCCAGCCTGCCGGATTTAAGCCGGCCAGAGTCGTTGCCATTCCGCCACCACCGCAGCTCGTGCTTTGCTCCGGAATCGTGCCGATATAGTTCAGGACCGATTTTTCGTCCCGAACCTTGTTCTCCAAGGTGATGAAATCGTTGACGATGTACTTGCTGTCGACGGTGCCGAAGTCCTGCTGCACCTTCTGGAAGTCACGATTGATGACCCCGTACCAGGTGTCGCGCGGCACGCCCAGCGAGGTGACAGGAGCGCCCAGGATGTTGTTGTAAGGAACGCCGAAGTCCGGGAGCGACCACAGATTGGTGTGGACGTAATTCGCAGTCACGGTGAAGGAGTCGTTCGGCGCCCATTTCACCGCGGCCATGCCGCCGTCCCGATTGTCGGTGGTGTAGTTTCGGCCGGCCACGCCGGCGTTCTGCCACACGCCGTCGACGCGGACGGCAAGCGTCGGATTGATGACCTGGTTGACATCCAGGGTGACGCGCCGCGTGCCGTCGCCTGCGATCGTGGTCTCGGTGTTATAGAAATTGGTGTTCGCGGCCTGCTTGGTGACGATGTTCAGCGCGCCGCCCGTCGTGCCGCGGCCGTCGATCGTCGCCGCCGGCCCTTTGAGGATTTCGAGCTGCTCGGTGAAGAAATTCTCCCGGACGCTCACAGCCGGATCGCGGATACCGTCGACAAAGACATCGTTGCGCGCGTCGAAGCCGCGGATGAAGAAGCGGTCGCCGAAAGCATTGCCGCCCTCGCCCGTGCCAAGCGTGATGCCGGGAGTGGTGCGCGCCACTTCCTTCAGGCTGGTGGCATCTTTGTCTTCCAGAAGCTCCTTGGTGAGGACAGTGATGCTTCGCGGTGTATTGACAATCGGCTCGGGAAATTTCGCCGACGACAGACGATTGGCCTTATAGGGCGCGTTTGGATCGGCATAGGGATCGTGGTCGGGCTCTTGCGCCGCCGTATTCGCCGCGGCCGCCGCAGCCTGCGCCTGCTGAGCCTGTTTCTCGCGTGCGGCGCGACGCAATGCGTTGCGGGCACGAATTTGCTCGGGGGTCGACTTGCTGACGACGGGCTTCTTGCGTTCGACCGGCGCATCGACCGTGACCGGCGCCAGTGGCGACTGCGCCTTGGCGCCCGTGACGGACGCCACCGCGATCAGACATCCAACCGCAATCTTGCGTTTTGAATTGCCTTCGCCGTTCTCGTTCGCGAATTCCACGCCGACATTGGTGCGCAACGTGCGCGGCAGTTTCACACAACCCATGACAGTCACCCCGCCGACAGAAAAATTTCGTCCCGCGATTCCCTGCGGGATGAGTTTGTTGCCTGCGGTGTTCTTATGCCCCGCGCTCCGGCCGCGTCAAATAAAATTAAGTATTCAAATCAACTATCTACTTTTAATAGTTCGAATATACGTGACGTCGTACCAATACATTCTCATTCTTCCAATATAAAAGAGCTTCATCTTAATTAGAGTAGTTCAAATCCAAGTATATCACGCAAGCTTCATAGCGCGCGTGGCTCAACCCTACGAATAGGCTTGTGCACTGCCGGCAGGCAGCACCGGTCATGCGTTCACGCGATCTCGTCGGAATCCGACCTCGGCGGCTTCATCAGCGAGAACAGCTCGTCTACGGTTGCGCTGGCGAATTGCCGGACGCGATCGTTGTCGAGCGTGCCGGCGATCCTGACCTGCTGCACCACCGCATGAATCTCGTCCCTGAAGTCGCTGAGAAAGCGGAGCGGGTCTTTAGAATTGTTCGCAACTCGCGCAATGAGCCCCGTCACCAATATCTGACACGCGATCATGCGGCCGTTCAGCTCTTCCATTTTCCATAACCTCAGTCGGCGTAAGCCGCGCACCTTGTTGCAGCAGAACGACACTTCAACATCGCAACGGCTTTTGAAAGGGGTCAGCGTGCCGCACGGCCTTGATTAGAATATTTGTAGACAGACAGTCGACGCTGCGCGCGAACAATCGCTATTCGCATTCAAACAACGGTTTGCCCGAAATTTTTGCGGCGTTGCCTGACGCGTCGTAGCTTTAAGCGGCGCGGTCGGCCGAGGCGCGGCCGACAAGCATGATGCGCACTGCCTGCAGCACGGCTTCGACCGCGTTACGGCGATAGGCCCATTTCGGATCGAGCTGCGGCGGATAGACGACCATTGTGGCATTGGCCTCGAAGAACAGGACATCGCCTTGCGCGTTCACGGCGAAATCGACGCCGCCGTAATCGAGCTTGAGCGTCGTGCGGATCTGCTCGAGGCCGGCGATGGCGCGCTGCCCGATCGCGCCGGCCATGTCGTTGAGAAATTCCTCGTCCCTGGCGCGGTTGTCCTGAGAACCCGCCATGTCGGCGGTGAAGTAATGAACCTTCCAGTCACGCGAAATCGCCAGATGCAGCGGAAAAAGAGCGCCATCGACGAACATTGCGCGATATTTCCTGAACATGCCGGCGCTGTCGCGGGCATCAAGCCGCTCGATCAGCCACACCTCGTCGCTCGGAAAATCTTTCACCGCCGCGGCAAGCTGTTGCGGCGCATCGATCTGCGCAAAGTGATAGCCGGTGTGAAATCCCGGCGCGCGGACGAGTAGTGGAAAAGCAAAGCCTGAGCTCGCAATCGCCAGCGCCGCATCGGGCGCCATCAACATCCGTTTCGGCAGCATTGCCATGCGCGGCACCACGACATTCGGCAGTCCGCGCAGGCGTTCGACATTCGCGGCGCGGCCGGTCTTGAGCACAAGCGCGGGATGATTGATCACCGGCCGCGTCGTCCGCGCCACGAGCGATAGCGCCGCTTGCAGGGCCTCGCCGCAAAGATCGGCGTCGCCGATGCTGTTGAACACCAGATCATGCGGCGGCAGCGTGCCACTCTGGTCGGCATATTCCGCCACCAAGACCGTGGCTTGGAATTGCCGATCGTCGAGCAGCGCGCTTGTCGGAATATTGCCGCCGGCCGCCGAAACCAGAAGCAGCACCGACAGCGGTGCAGCTTCGCCGCGATAGGGCAGCACCGTCACAGCTTGGTTGCGAAAACCTTGGTCGCGATGCACCTTGGCGCCAGTGGCATCGCCGAGCGCGGCGAGCAAATTGGCCATGCCGCGATGGGCATGGATATGGCCGGGATCGATCTTCAGCGCCGCTTCGAAATGCGCGCGCGCCGCCGGGTGCTCGCCAAGCAAGAACAAAAGGTTCGCCAGGTTGACGCGGCCATTGGCATTGGCCGGATGCCGCCGCACCGCTTCGCCGAACAGGGACCGCGCGGCCTCGCGGTAGCCGGCATCGAGCACGAGCGTGCCAAAATCGTTCAGCGCCGCAAAGTCATCCGGCTTGCGGCGGATCAGCTCCAGATAATCGCGCTTGGCGTCCTCGAAACGGCCCTGCTCGCGCAGCAGTCCGGCGCGTTCGGCGCGCGCGCCGAGCGCCTCGGGATCGCGCTCCAGCACGCGATCAAGCTCGCACAGGCGGTCGGAGGCTGCGCTGGGTGCGCTGGGTGCGCTTTCGTTCTTCACCGCCCTTGTTCCCGTCGCGCGAATCAATGTTCCCTCGCTGTCGATCATAGGCCGAAGCGGAAGCAAAAATCGAAGTGTCGCAATCGGAGCAAAAAGCCGCGCCCTCGCTGCTCGATCCCGCGGATTGGGACGCTTTCCGCGCCGAAGCGCACGCCCTGCTCGACCAGCTGATTTCGCGCCTCGAACACGCCAAAGATGGCCCGGTCTGGACGCCGATGCCCGACAGCGTGAAGCGGCAATTGGCGAAAGCCCCGCCGCACGCGCCACGCGGCGTACATGATGTCTGCGGCGACCTCGCCAAACTGATCCTGCCCTACGGCACCGGCAACACCCATCCGCGGTTCTGGGGCTGGGTTCATGGCACCGGCACCGCAGGCGGCATGCTCGCCGAAATGGCCGCAGCTGCAATGAACGCCAATTGCGGCGGGCGCGATCACGGCGCCATCCATGTCGAAAAATGTGTCGTTGATTGGATGGCGCAATGGTTCGGCTTGCCGAAAGCAACCGCCGGCGGCTTGCTGGTCAGCGGCAGTTCGATCGCGAACCTGCTCGGGCTCGCGGCGGCGCGCAATCGCGCCATGAAACGCGCCATGCAAGATGTGCGGCGCGCGGGCGTCGGCAGCGCACGGCTCACCGGCTACGTGTCGCGCGAGGCGCATTCCTGCATCGTCAAGGCATTCGAATTGCTCGGGCTCGGCCGTGAGGCCTTGCGCCATATCCGCACCGACAGAAATTTCACGATCGATCTCGATCGGCTGCGGGCCGAGGTGAAGCAGGACCGCGCCGACGGTTTTGCACCGTTTTGCGTCATTGCGACCGCGGGAACGGTCAATACCGGAGCGAGCGACGACATCGCGGCGCTGGCCGAGTTTTGCCGCGCCGAGGATTTGTGGCTGCATGTCGACGGGGCCTTCGGCGCGCTGACCATTCTCTGTCCGGAATTGGCGCCGCGGCTTGCCGGCATCGAACAGGCGGACTCGCTTGCTTTCGATTTTCACAAATGGCTGCATGTTCCCTACGACGCCGGTTGTTTGCTGGTCCGCGACGAACAAACGCTGCTCGACACGTTCGCCGACCGCGCGCCCTATCTCACCAGCGACGCCGCGCTTGCCGGCGGCGAGATCTGGCCGTGCGATCTCGGCCTCGAACTGTCGCGCGGCTTCCGTGCACTCAAAGTCTGGTTCACGATTCAGGAACACGGCACGCACGCGCTTGGCGAGGCCATCGCCCGTAATTGCATGCAAGCGCAGAACCTGGCGGCGCAGCTGGCGAAATTGCCAGCAATACGGCTGATGGCGCCGGTGCCTTTGCAAATCGTCTGCGCCCGTTTCGAATCCCAAGGACTGGACGAAACGGCGACGGATGCGCTCAATGCCGAACTGGTCGCGACCTTGCAGCGGCGCGGCATTGCTGCGCCGTCGACCTGCCGGATCGACGGCCGGCTCTGCATCCGCGTCAATATCACCAACCACCGCACCAACGATGCCGACCTGACCTTGTTGGTCGAGGCGGTCGAAGCGATCGGCGCCGAGCTTGCCGCAGCGACAGCGCAAAAGCCGAGGCGGGCCGCGTCCTGAAACCTCGCCGCGCAGCGCCCCGGCACATTTGTTAAGAGATAATTAACCATAAAAACGCACGATAAGACGGGGCGAAACCGCTTTCACAAGCCCCGCAAGGACTCCCTCATGTCGCAAAACACCGCCGGCAACAGCGCGATCACCTTGGGCGATCCGGTGCCATGGTTCAGCGCACCCCTTATCGGCGACGGCGCTTTCAGCCTGCAAGTCGCGGCCGGCCGCTGGGTCGTGCTGAGCTTTCTTGGCGCGCCGGACGATCCGCGGGCCAAGGAAGAGCTCGCCAAACTCATCCACGACGCCCGATTGTTTCATGAAGACCGCATCGTGTTCTATGGCGTCTTCACCGCGCCGCCGAGCGATCCATCCTATTATGTCGCGCTCAACACGTTCGCGATCTCCTTTATCGCGGACTATGACGGCGCGATCAGCCGCGCCTTCGGCGCAGCAGAAAAGCCGCGCACGATCGTGCTCGATCCGATGCTGCGCGCCGTCGCCGACGTGCCGTGGGATTTTGCCGAGAGTCACGCCAAGACGATCCGCACCGTATTGGCCGGCCTGCCTTCGGTTGACGATTCCGCGGGCGTGCCGCTCACCGCGCCGGTTCTGATCGTGCCGCGGGTGTTCGATTTTCCGACCTGCGATTTCCTCGTTCAATTCTACGAGAAACTCGGCGGCAACGAGTCCGGCTTTCTGTTCGACAGGGACGGCCAGACCTCGACCGTCGTCGATTACCGGCTCAAGCGCCGCAACGATCTTTCCGTTCTGCATCCGCAGGTGCGCGACGTGATCCGCAGCCAGATCGTGCGCCGACTTTTGCCCGCGATCGACCGCTTCTTCCAGTTCCAGGCGACGCGGATGGATCGCTATATCGTCGCCTGTTACGACAGCGCCACCCATGGACATTTTTATCGGCACCGCGATAACGTGAACGCCGGTGGCCAGCATCGCCGCTTTGCCGTCACCCTCAATCTCAACGGCGATTACGATGGCGGCGATCTCACCTTCCCGGAATTCGGCACCCGCAGCTATCGCGCGCCGCATGGCGGCGCCGTGGTCTTTTCCTGCGGCGCGCTGCACCAGGTGACGCCGATGACGCGCGGCAAGCGCTACGCGTTCCTCGCCTTCCTCTATGGCGAAGCCGATGCACGGCTGCGCGAGCTCAATAATGCCAAGATCGCGCAGAGCGAATTCCGCTATAGCGGCGGCGATTCCGACCGGCTGTTTCCCGGACTTGCGCGTATTGTAGAAGAAAGCGGCCCCGAGCAGACGATCGAGCGCCTCGCAGGTTAAGCGGAACGGCCAAGCCGGTGGCGCACCGCGCCGCGGCATCGCCTTGCCATTCCGACTGCGCCCGCTAAGATGATTGCGGGATGGAGTCCCCCCGTAACCGCCGATGAGGCTGATGACTCCTACTGAGCGCTTGGCGTCGGTAGGAGTCTGCCTTGGTACTCCCGCTGCTTCCAAGCTTGAATTCTTGAACTGTGCGCCTGACGTGGGCGTGCACAGGCTGTCGCGTTGAAGCGACTTGGAAGATGAGCAGGAGACTGGCCGATGACCGGCGTCTGGGCACTTGCCGCATTGTGGATAGGCCTCGCATTGGTGGCGAGCCTGTTGTCGATCTGGTTCCGCATCTCGACCGCATTGTCCGAAATCGTCGTCGGGACAATCGCGCAGCTTATCATCGGCGCCGCGATCGGATCCGCGGTGCTCGGCACCGACGAATCCTGGATCAAATTTCTGTCCGGCATCGGTGCGATCGTCCTGACCTTCCTCGCCGGCGCGGAACTCGATCCGGTGGTTTTCAGACTGAAGTGGAAAGAGGCGGCCGCCGTCGGGTTCGTGAGTTTCTTGTTTCCATTTCTGGGTTGCGCCGCAGCGGCTCACTATTTGTTGGGATGGGAAGTCATGCCGAGCTGGCTCGCCGGCGTCGCCATGTCGACCACTTCGGTGGCCGTCGTCTATGCCGTCATGATCGAATTCGGCTTCAACACCACCGAATACGGCAAGACGATCCTCGCCGCTTGCTTTGTCACCGACCTCGGAACCGTGGTTGCGCTCGGTCTCATCTTCGCGCCCTTTACGCTGAAGACCTTGATTTTCCTCGGTGTCGGCACAGTGGCCTTCGTGATTTTGCCGTGGCTGACGCCGTGGTTCTTTCGCCTCTATGGCGGCCGGCCTTCGGAACTGGAAACGAAGTTTCTGCTGCTCTGCCTGCTGGGAATGGGAGCGCTTGCCGCCTGGGCCGACAGCGAAGCCGTGCTGCCGGCTTATCTCATCGGCATGGTGCTTGCCGGAACGGTCGGCAAGGACCATGCGCTGGTCAGGCGGCTGCGCACATTGACGTTCGGATTGCTGACGCCATTCTATTTCATCCGCGCCGGCTCGTTCGTCTCCATACCCGCACTCATAGCCGCGCCTGCCGCGTTTATCTTCTTTCTCGTCGTCAAGATCGGCAGCAAGATCGTCGGCGTTTATCCGGTCACAAAATTCTTCGGCTCGCCCAACAAGGAGGCTATGTACACGACCCTTCTGATGTCCACCGGGCTTACGTTCGGGACAATTTCGTCTCTGTTCGGTCTGTCGCACGGGATCATCAATCAGAGCCAATACTCGTCGCTGGTCGCAACCGTGATCGCGAGCGCGGTGATTCCGACCGTCCTTGCCAATGCCTATTATCTGCCGCGCCACCTGCTGCCGGAAACGGACGCCAGGACGTCCGCCGAGCAAGAAGAAGTCTCGCCGCTTCGGCAAGCCGCGAGACCGGCCGAATAACTTGGAGGGGCGCAAATGTTCAGCAAAATCCTGCACGCCAATGACGGCTCCGACCACGCCTTCAAAGCTCTGGCATTGGCGCTCGAAATCGCGCGGCAAAACAAGTCCGAGCTGCACATGATTTCGGTCGAAGAGGTCGACTACATGCCCGAATTCATCGAAGAGGTAAGGCAGGAGGCCGGAACGGCCGCTCGCCGCTTCCACGCGGTCCTCCAGCGCGCCCGCGCGATGGCCGAACAACACGACGTGAAGCTTCAGACCCATATTGTAGCTGGGCATCCGGTGCGCGACATCGTGCAATTGGCCGCAAGCCTCAAGGCCGAACTGCTCGTTATTGGGGCGACGGGTCATTCAGCCCTGTACGAGCGCATGATCGGCAGCCGGGCGGATCGCATCGTGCAGATCGCACCATGCCCGGTGCTGGTCGTGAAATGATACGCGCAACCAGCGAGACGGCTCGCCAATGACATGGCGGCGGTGACGCTCGCTTCCGGGAGGCAACGAACCATGGTGTATTGTCCAATCAGCAAAGACGGAAAGCGAATTCGATGGAAAGCTACATTTGGGTTGCAATCGGCGGCGCGCTGGGAACGACCGGACGCTACTGGCTGTCCGGCGTGGTGGCGCGGACGATTGGCGAGACGTTTCCGTGGGGCACGCTCATCATCAATGTCAGTGGCTCGTTCATCATCGGCTTCTTTGCCGCCCTCACCGGTCCGGACGGCCGCGTTTTCGTTGGCTCGACCGCGCGGCAGTTCGTGATGGTCGGCATCTGCGGCGGCTTCACGACGTTCTCCTCGTTCAGCTTGCAGACGCTTAATCTTATGAACGACGGCGAATGGTTTCGTGCCGGCGGCAATATCGGTCTGTCGGTGGCGCTGTGTCTGATCGCGGTGTGGGTCGGCTTCGTGCTGGCCTCTACCATCAATATGATAAAGGGGGCCTGATATGCAGATTCCGCGCGACGCAGTACTGCTTCGCATCTTTTTCGGCGAGGACGACAAGTTCAACCGTTTGCCGCTGCACGAGGCCATCGTGCTCAAGGCCCGTGAAATGCAACTCGGCGGCGCGACGGTGCTGCGGGGCCATATCGGCTTCGGCCATTCGAGCCACATTCACACCACCAAGATCCTGCGGCTATCGCAGGATTTGCCGGTCGTGGTCGAAATCGTCGATGCACAGGACAGGATCGATGCCTTCCTGCCGGTCTTGGACTCGATGATGACGAGCGGGCTCGTGACCATCGAGAAGGTTCAGGTCCTGCAATACGGTGACAAAAAGACCTGAAGTCGGCCGCAGCAGCGCCTTCGCGACATTTTCCGTCCTCTCGCTCGCGGCGCCGGTCGTGCTCGCCATCGGCGCCCTATTTGCCGGAATGACGAATGTCCGTATGCTAGTCTGAACAAGAGAAGAAGTAGGGAGGACGTCAGATGCAGGACACTCAGACCATAGCGCCCCCGGCGCAAGTCGCCGCTGCGGCGCCCACGCCGCAAGGCGCCGCCGAAAGCTTCTGGCCCAAAGGCTGGTGGTCGATTGTCGACTTCAAGATCGGCATCATTCCACTGCCGGTTTTTCTGATCTTGCTCGCCGTGATCGGCGGTTTTGCCGCCACCGGCACCGTTCCTTCCGACATCTTGATGGCGATCGTATTGCTCTCGATGGGCGGTTTCACCTGCGCTGAATTGGGCAAGCGCATTCCGATCATCCGCAATATCGGCGCGGCGGCGATTTTCGCCACCTTCATCCCATCTTTCCTCGCTTTCCATCACCTGTTACCGGCCTCGATCCTGAACTCGGTGACGCAGTTCACCAAGGACTCCAACTTTTTGTACCTGTTCATTGCCTGCATCATCGTCGGCAGCATTCTGGGGATGGACCGCGGCGTTCTCATCAAAGGCTTTCTCAAGATATTCGTGCCGCTGGCCGCGGGCTCCGTCGTCGGCAGCATTATCGGCACGCTGGTCGGCATTCTCCTGGGTCTTGGCGCCTACCACACATTCTTTTTCGTCGTCGTCCCGATCATGGCCGGCGGCGTCGGTGAAGGCGCGATTCCATTGTCCATCGGCTATGCGCAGATCCTGCACCAGCCGCAAGGCGATCTGTTCGCCCAAGTGCTGCCGCCCGTCATGCTCGGCAGCCTGACCGCCATTTTGCTGGCAGGCACCCTCAACTATGTCGGCAAGAAATATCCGCATCTCACGGGCGAAGGCCGCTTGCAGCCCGGCGAGCACGATGAGCTCGAATTCGAGGAAGACGGCGGCGATGCCCATGTCGACGTGACGACCATCGGCGCCGCTGTCGTTACCGCGGTCACGCTTTATCTGATCGGCGCGCTGGCGCAGCGGCTGTTCGGCTTTCCGGCGCCGGTGGCGATGCTGATTATCGCGGTCATGCTGAAATTGGCGCGCGCCGTCTCGCCGTCGCTGCAGCTTGGCTCCTTTCACGTCTACAAATTCTTCTCCACCGCGGTCACCTATCCTCTGCTGTTTGCCATCGGTGTCGCGTTGACGCCCTGGGACAAGCTGGTCGCCGCATTCACGTTGCCCTATCTCATCACCATCGTCTCGACGGTAGTTGGTGTCATCGCCACGGGATTTTTTGTCGGCGGCTGGATGAAGATGTATCCGATCGACACCGCCATCGTCACCGCCTGCCACAGCGGACAAGGCGGCACCGGCGACGTCGCCATTCTGACGGCAGGCAATCGCATGCAGCTGATGCCCTTCGCCCAGATCGCAACGCGGATCGGCGGTGCGGTTACCGTGACGACGGTGCTGATCATTTTGACGCAGATCGGATAGCCGGCGATACGCTCCTCTTCATCCTCCCCCGATGAAAAATGGGAGGAGGATGAAACGCGATGTGCGCCCGAATTTTGCAAACGCCGTTGCCGTAGAAGCTCCCACGCCGCTCCCGGGTTTCGCTCCGCTCGACCCAGGCTAAGAAGCGAAAGAACTAGGGAAGCGGAACGCCGACAGACGCGTATCCAACCGTCCGCATCTTACGGATGCGGCAGCGTGCTCGGCGGAGCACGCTCGCCTGTCGGCGTTCCACCGCGGCTCTTTCTGTGGGCGTCGAAACGCCCCTGTCCAGCTTCAGGCCAGGCTTCCTGGGACGAGGCCGCCACGACTACTTTGCTAGGTGGGCGTTACCCACCCCTGCCTGTCCCAGTCCAGTGATGCACCTCACGGACCGCTCATAGTGACGGTCGGCTGATGCCCAAAGCCGCCCGAGTGCGATTTGCGAGACCGCCCGCGGGCACCGCACTCGCTCCGTAATTCAGATCGCATCCGGAATACGTCCCTGACGTGAGCGAGATTCGGCGAGAATGTAACTAAAAAAGTGACAAATGTCAAGAAAAGTCTCCGACGCGGAGACTAATTTTTCCAACTTCTGGTGATCCAGCGTTGCGCGGCAAGCGTATCCCGGGTGCTGCGTTACCATCTTTCCTACGACGCGCCAGGGCCGGCGCGACTGCAGCAAATCCTTCAATCCGCGCCAGCGCCGGCGCCAGCCCAACCGAGAATCCCATGAACTATGTCGTTCCCTATGTCGTTGCGCTTGTCGTCTTTGGCGTTATCGATGCCGGCTGGCTCAACACAATCGGAAAGATGCTGTACCGCCCAGCGCTTGCCGACATTCTGCTCGACGACTTGCGCCTCGCGCCGGCGATCGCTTTCTACCTGGCCTATCCGGTTGGGATCGTCGTTTTTGCGGTGATGCCGGGGTTGCGCGCGGACTCAGTGCTCGCCGCGTCCTGCCATGCGCTTTTGTTCGGGGCGCTGGCGTATGGAACCTACGATCTGACCAATTATGCGACGCTGCGGCATTGGACGCTGCGGATCGCCGTGATCGATATCTGTTACGGCGCGCTAGCCTCCGGCATTGCCGCCACGGCAGCGGCGATGATGGCGCGCAGCTTCACGCAGTAGTTCAGTCCTCACAGCCGGATGAACGGCTGCAGCAATCTGCCGATCCAGCCTTGCAGTCTGATGTCGCCCTGCATCGCCACGACCGCGATGCAGGTCTCACCCTCCTCGACCACCTGATAGTGCTCGATGCTCTCGTCAACTTCATCAAAATCGCCCGGGCCGTAGCGGCGCTGCTCGTCGCGATAGGCGCCTTGAATGACGCAGGTCCATTCCGTACCGGTGTGGCGATGCTGAAGAAGGCGCGTTCCAGGCCCGCCTTTCAGCAGAAAAACTCTAACGTCGCCGTGCGCCGGCACGTCGACCGGACAGGTGAACAATCCGCCGCCGACCCGCCGCCAGCGGCCGACCGGATAGTATCGCAACGGCGCCGGAAGCAGTTCGGCCGGATTCCTCTGCGCGCTCGCCGCATCCGGCGGGGTGTGATCGAGCCGCGCCATCGCGCGCTCCAAAGCCCCCGCGCTCATTGCCGCCGGCGCCGCCGCGTCCAGCAAAGCGCCGCCGACATGTTCGAACGCCCGCATCGCTGCCGCGCAGTGCGCGCACATGGAGACATGCGTCGCCACGACCACAGCGCGCGGCTCATCGAGCGCGCCCGCCGCGAAAGCGGCCAAGGTTTCGTCGCTTGGATGATGCATGACGGTCATGACTCATCACCCAGGCGATTGCGGAGCCGCGCCATGGCGAGGCGCAGCCGCGATTTGACCGTGCCGAGCGGCAGCCGCAGCAGTCTCGCGATGTCACCGTGGGCGCGACCCTCGAAGAACGAGAGCTTGACGACTTCGGCCTGCTCGCCGGGAAGCTCCCGCATCGCCGCGCGCACGCGCCGTTCGCGCTCCGCGGCGCTCAGCGGTTCGTCGGGACCTTCTGCTTCCGCGGTTTCAGCAGCCTCGTAGAGCGCCAAAGCTTTTACTCTTTGATCCTGGCGCAAGCGATCGACCCGCAGATTGCGCGCGATGGCATAGATCCAGGCCGAAGCGCTGCCGCGCGCCGGGTCGAATTGCGCCGCCTTGCGCCAGACCGTGAGCAGCGTTTCCTGGGCGATATCCTCGGCGAGCTCAGTGCCTGCGCCCATGCCGAGCAGCATGGCTTTGACGCGCGGCGCATAGAAGGCGAACAAGGCGGCAAAGGCCGACCGGTCGCGCCGTTGCACGATCGCGCCGATCAACTGAGCCGGCTCGGCATCCTTCGCCGAGGTTGTGTCGCCGTTATCGCACATGCGTATGCTGCGACCCGCGACAGGACGGCGATCCCGGACCGGACCCGGGACGATCGGCGACACTATCGGCCGAGGACTCGAGCCCGGCGTCTGCATGCCCGCCGTTACGACCGGCGCAAGCATTTGGGTCAGGCGGGGTTCGATCCGCTATGGCGGTGAGTGGTGTAATCAACTTCGGCAATCGTAACCGTCACGTCATGCGCGTCCCCCATCTGAGGTATTTGATTGATGGCGCGATTGCAAACCGGGGCGAGCACCGGCGGCCATCGGCTGTTTCAGAACCACCGATGATCGCCCATGGTCAGGGCCATGGTCATGGCCCTGACCATGGGCGGCCGCGGCGCAATATTGCGCTGGTCATTGTGCCGGTCATGGCGCCAGCCGTGGCGGCAAAAGGCCGCTTGGCAAGCAGTGCCGGGCCTCTATAGTTGGCGCGGAACGCGCGGCCGAACAAGCGACGCGTCAAAGACGCGGCAGTTAAGACAAGACCTTTGGGGACGGGAACAATGGCTGTTTTGCGCACGATTTGCGCCCGCAACGCACTTGCGGGTATCGCCGCTACGGCACTGATCTATTTGGTAAACTTACTTACCTTCGCCCCGCCGGCACAAGCCGCTGATTTCGTGATGAAGGTCGGCACCGCGACCATCAACGAAACGCAGCACCAATTCATCAAGTTCTACAAAGAAGAAGTCGAAAAGGCCTCCGGCGGCCGCGTCGAGGTGCAGATCTATCCGGCGAGCCAGCTCGGTCCGATTCCGCGCGAAATCGAGGGCGTGCAGCTCGGCAATATCCAGGGCTATGTCGGGCCGGTGGATTTCTTCGTCGGCCTCGATCCGCGCTTCGGCGTGTTCTCGAGCCCGATGCTGTTCCGCGACGAAGCCAACGCGGCGGCGACCGTCCACGACCCTGCCGTCCAGAAAGCCGTATTCGAACTGGCGGCGGGGAAGCGCATGGTCGGCATCGCCACCGAAGATCTCGGCGCCTCCGATTACGGCGCCAAGAACGCCATCATGAAGCTTGCCGATTTCAGCGGCAAGAAACTGCGCATCAACGGCACCGAGATGGAGCGGCAGAAAATGGCCAAGCTCGGCGCCACCGGCATCGGCATGCCGCTGTCCGATGTCGTGCCGGCGCTCGATCAGGGCACCATCGACGGCACGATTTCCGGACTGTCGGTCTTCGTCGCCTTCAAGATGAACGACCTGCTCAAGGTCGTCACCGTGACCAACGACACCTTCATCATCTCGCTCGCCGTCGTCAGCAAGGCGTGGCTCGATACGCTGCCGCCGGATTTGCAGAAGATCGTCATCGATTCCGGCGCCGCGGTGCAGGCCAAGACGCAAGCGTGGGAAGTCGACTTCACCAAGAAACTTGAGAGCGACTGGACCGCGCTCGGCGGCACCGTGCATATGCTCTCGCCCGATGATCTCGCGCAGATGAAGACGCTGCTCGACCCGGTCGGCGACGCCGCGACCAAGGATCAGCCGGCAGTGCACGACATGCTGCAAATGGTCCGCGCCGCGGCGGCGAAAAACTGAACATGCGCGAAATGTTACGGCGATCGGCAGCGGCCCTGACGGCGGCGTTGCGGGCCGCCGCGGGCGCGATGCTGATCGCGAGCGTCGCCATCAACTTCGCCAATATCATCGGCCGCTATTTCTTCTCGGTGTCGCTGTTCTGGGCCGAGGAAGCAATGCTGTTCCTGATGATCGGCTGCGTCTTTCTCGCCGCCGGTCCGGTCGGCTGGATGGGGCGCAGCATCCGCATGGATGTTCTGGTGTCGCAATTGCCGGGGCGCCTGCGCACCGTGTTTGAGGTCTTCGCCGACCTCGTCACCATCGCGACCTGCATCGCGCTTGCGGTCTTCGCCTGGCCGGTCCTGACCATGCTGAGCGAGCTCGATCAGAGGAGCGCTTCGGCCAATATCCCGCTGGTCGTCCCGCAGGCCGCGGTGCCGCTCGGACTACTGCTGATGGCGGTGCTGATTGCGGTGCGGCTCATCGCGCAGGGCGCGCGGCACGATGACGTGATTTCAAGCCGGAGCCCCGAGCCGTGAAATGCTAGCTGGCTTCGTCTATTTCCTCCTGCCGGCGATCCTTCTTCTCCTCGGCCTGCCGATCTTCGTCGTGCTGCTGCTAACCTCGCTCGCGGCCATCTTGTTTGTCGCGCATGTGCCGCTGCAGGCGATCCAGACCTATATGTTCGGCAGCCTCGACAATTTTCCGCTGCTGGCGGTGCCGTTCTTCGTGCTCGCGGGCGAGATCATGGGCCGCGGTGGCATCGCCAACCGCGTCGTCAACTGGGTGGTCTCCATCGTCGGTGGCGTGCGCGGCTCGCTCGCGGTGACGACAGTTGCCTCGTCGGAGTTGTTCGGCGCCATGGCGCATACCTCGGTCGGCACCGTGGTCGCCATCGGCCGGCTGTTGTTTCCGTCGCTGACCAAGCACGGCTATTCGGAGCGCTTCGCCATTGCGCTGATCACGTCATCCGGCGCGGTGGCGGTGATCATTCCGCCGTCGATCTCGATGATCCTCTACGCCATGTCGGCGCAGGTCTCGGCGATCAAGCTGTTCACCGCCGGCATTCTGCCGAGCCTTCTCATCGGCATGGTCGATGCGGTCTATGTGCTGATCTATGCCAAGATCAAGATGGTGCCGCTGTCGGCGCCGGCGCGGTGGAAGAATATCTGGGCCTCCACCAAAGACGCGAGCTGGGCGATCGGCACCATCGTCGTGATTTTCGGCGGCATCTATGGCGGCGTGTTCACGCCGACGGAAGCGGCCGGCGTCGCCGTGGTCTATTCGCTGTTCGTTGCGATGTTCGTCTATCGCGAGGTCGGGCTTGCCGAACTGTGGCAGATCGTCGTGTCGTCGGCCGTTCTGATCTCGCAAATCCTCATCATCGTCACCGGCGCCGGCGTCTATTCCTGGCTGATGACGACAAGCGGCATTCCGCAGAATCTCATCGCCACCGTCACCGCGATGCATTTGCCGAACTGGCAGACCTTGCTCTTCGTCAATGCCGGGTTGTTGATCGCCGGTAGCTTTCTCGAGCCGCCGGCCGCGATCCTGATCCTGACGCCGCTGCTTTTGCCGGTGGTCGAAGCCGCAGGCATCAACGCGCTGCACTTCGGCATCATCATGGCGGTGAACCTCTCGATCGGTCTTTACATGCCGCCGTTCGGCCTCAACCTGTTCGCCGCGCGCGCCATTTTCAACGCGCCGATGGGCATGATCTATCGCGGCGTGCTGCCGTTCGTGATTGTCAATTTTCTGGTGCTGCTGGTGATCACCTATGTGCCGGCCATCTCGATGGTGCTGCTCGGGCATAGCCGTTGAGCCGACGTGCGCAGAGCCGCATTTGTGATTTTGCGGTGACAAGATCTACCGTGGGCGTTCACGGTCAGCGCAAGCGAATGTGATCCGGACCGGGACCGCAATCCATGTACGAGGGTTCCCGGAACCTGCCATGCTGCGGCGGGTTTATTCTTTGCGTGATGCCCTTATTGCTCGATCATTCTTCCGTCGATTTGAGCGCTTATTTTACCGGAATTCGCCGGACGCAGGTTACGCATGGACGATCAGACGAAGGCGCCGCTGACGACAAAGACACTGGTCGCGCAGACACCGGGCGCGCGCGAGCGGATTACCGGCGCGATCACCCAGCCGATCCACATGTCCTCGACATTCCTGCGCGATCCGGACAACCGCTATCCGGCGGGTTATGTCTATGGCCGCACCGACAACGCATCGGTGCAGCAGGCCGAGGATCTGATCGCCAAATTGGAGGGCGCCGAGGAAGCGCTCCTGTTCGGCTCCGGCATGGCGGCGGCGAGCAGCGTACTGCTCGCGCTCGAGAAGCCGACGCATATCATCGCCTCGAAAGTGATGTATTGGGGTTTCCGCTCCTGGCTGCGTGAGATCGGCCGCTACGGCCACCGCGTCAGCTTCATCGAGACGTCGGACCTAGACGCGGTCCGCGCCGCGGTGCGGCCGGGTGAGACCGGCCTGCTCTGGATCGAGACGCCGAGCAATCCGCTCTGGACCATCACCGACATCGCCGCGATCTCGGAGATTGCACATGCGGCCGGCGCGATCTTGTGTGTCGATTCCACGGTCGCGACGCCGGTCTTCACCCGCCCGCTCGCACTCGGTGCCGACATCGTCATGCATTCGGCAACGAAATATCTCAACGGTCATTCCGACGTCGTCGCTGGCGCGCTCGCAACCGCGCGCGATGGGCAATTGTGGTCGCGCATCCGCGCCTTGCGCGGGCAACTCGGCAATGCACTCGGCGCATTCGACGCGTGGCTGTTGATGCGCGGCATGCGCACGCTCGATATCCGGGTGCGCAGCCAGGCCGGGACCGCAGCCACCCTCGCGCAACGCCTGGTCGGGCACGCGGCGATCGCGCAGGTTCTTTATCCCGGTCTCGCACAGCATGCCGGGCATGACACGGCGCTGCGGCAGATGAGCGGCGGTTTCGGCGGCATGTTCTCGATTCGCGTCAAACGGGGCGAGCGCGCCGCCATCGCCGTTGCCGCTTCTGTGAATCTGTGGAAGCGGGCGACGTCTTTCGGCGGCATCGAGAGCCTGATCGAGCACCGCGCCTCCATCGAAGGCGACGGCTCGCCCTGCCCCGGCGACTTGCTGCGCCTTTCCGCAGGCCTCGAAGATGTCGACGAGCTTTATCTGGACTTGATGCAGGCGCTGGCGGCGATCAGCTGAAATGCATTCAGCGCCGATACCGGCGCTGAAACCACGTCGCTGCTGGCGACACGTTGCGGCTTACACCACGTTCTTATTGAAATAGATCGAGCCCAACAGCACCAGCACCCAGACCAGTGCCAGGAACCCGACGGCCATGAGCACTTGCATAACGATCTCTCCTTTTGCCGGCGAACGTCCTCCAGTTACCGTTTTTGTTTGACGTTTTTTTCTCAATGCTGGCGGGCGCGCAATCAATCGGTTTCGCCCGGCGTCGCCACAACGCTGTCGGCAGGCGCCGCGTCGCGCAGCGTGAGCTCCCGCTGCAGCTTCTGCGCCTCTTCGTCCATGCCGATCCAGCGCAGCTTGCGAATGAGCTTCACCATTTCGTTCGACGCACCCGTCGTGTCAGGCGAGGTCTGCTGTTGCAGCGGCGTGTGTTGCAGCATGGCCATGAGCGTTTCTCCTCGTTTTTGTTGTCTGCGACGCAATCTTCCGGAACCCGACAGCGGCGGCTTGTCGTCGCGCCGAGATGAACTCGCGCACCCTCCGCCACGCGACACATTGCGCTAGATCGATACACCGTTGTGATCCCTCGACCGGCCGGATGCAAGACGGCAGCCGTGCGGCGCAATAAATCTGGGGCGCAGCGCAATATGAGTGTCGCGCAACACCGCACGATGCGGCACGAGATCAACACTTAAGGTGCGTCGCGGTGCAGCATCGGCGCGGCGCAATATGAGCCGGAGTTCCACGGCGCGTTGGCTGAACTCGTTCTCACCCCTGTTCGGCTGCTATCCGCGGCCGGTTCGAAGCGAGATTTCATCTCGTATGCAACCGACAAGAGCCCTGCCGCCTTTCCCGCAACGAGCACGCAAAAGAAGCTTATTTTGATCGATTCAATTTTAAGGATCTTCCAGCGGCAATTTTAGAAAAGTTGCGCGATCCTTGCACGGTCGAACGATGGCGCCTCTCCTCGCGCACAGCGTGCCGATCCGAGGCTTCCTATGAACGATTTCTGGGACAATATGTTCGAGGCCATGACCGAGACAATGCGCTTTAGCTGCGAGGCGCAAAGCGTTATGTCGGCGCGGCTCTTCCTGTTCGCATCCGGCGCGCCGAGCGCCGTCGACGAAGCGGCGCAGATGGTGACGGAAAAAATCCTGGCTTTCACGACCGCCGGCATCGCCGCCGAACGCGCTTTGTCGGATGGGCTCGGCTTCATGGTTGCCGCCGAGCGCGCCTATTCGCCGCTGCGCGATTGCGTGCATGCCAACAGCGATCGGCTGATCGGCGGGCCGCATTAAAATCAGAGCTGTCAGTCCTCTCTCAGCTCTTGGTCATGCAATCGTAGAGAAACTGCCAGCTTCTGCGGCCGGAGAGATTTTGCGTCCTCGCCTGCGTCTGGCAGCCGTTCCAGGCATCCTTTTCCTCCACCCATTTCGCCTTCGCGGCGCCCCATTGCTTGCGGGTCCATTTCGACACGTCGGTGACGGTCTGCGACGCCTGCGTGGAAAGCGATTGATTGGGCCCGGAGCCGGACGGCGTCTGCGCCTGCGCAACCCCGGCGGTCAGCGAGACGGCGATGAGCGACATCAAGATCATGCGTGAGCAACGCATCGTTATCTCCTTCTGAAACAACAAAAGCTTCCGCCGGCGCCGAGCGCGCGCCAAGGCAGATGCTATCCGCGGCGCAAATTCGCACCACCCACATCAACGATTTACGCAACGATTGGTTCGCCAAAATGCTGCGGCGCCGATGTCGCGCCCGCAAACGCTGCAGGGAATACCGCCGCCCGCACCTGGACATGTGATGCCCTGGCAACACCCGGCGAGAATCGCATGTTGCCCCGGTAACACCCGGAAAAATCGTAGGACAACGCCAGGTCGCAGGCTTCCCGTCCCGGCGCGCGTTTGCGACGCTGGCACCTTGCCGTTGTGCGGTTCGGGTTACGGGGATTGCTTTGCGTCGCGTCGGTGTGGGCGGCCTGGTCATTGCATTGTTGATTGTGTCGGCGTTGGGCGATGGCGCGCAGGCCGCGAAGAAGCGCGCCAAGGCGGCCGAGCCCGAACCGCCCTCCTTACCACCCGCTGTGCATAACTGGAGCGGCTTCTATACCGGCGTGAATGCCGGCATAGCCTGGGGCTCGTTCACTCCGGTCACGTCCACGATCCCCGGCGGAGTAACCGGAGTAATCGGAGCGGCCACGACCCCACTCTTCAACGCCGCCGGCCACCAGGCCGGCGACCCGTTCGGCTTCGGCGGCGGCGTACAGGGCGGCTACAATTGGCAATCGGGACATTGGCTCGCGGGCATCGAGGGCGACATCGAATATCTGCACCTGAATTTTCCGGCCCGCACTTACGTTCAGTTTGCCGGCAATACCAATACGGCGGTGATGAATGCCTATGACAACGCCAATTGGATAGCGACGCTGCGGCCGCGGCTCGGCTGGGCCGAGGGCGATTGGCTGTTTTATCTCACCGGCGGCCCAGCGGTGACAAAATATGATGATGATTTTTCAATATGGGTGGTCAACGAGTTCGGCGGCGACCAGTTTTCCCAAGCAGCCGGACTTCGCGCCTGGCGGCTCGGTTATGCGGCCGGCGGCGGCGTCGAGCGCGCGATCGGCAACAATTGGAGCGTGAGGGCCGAATATCTTCATTTCGACTTTGGCCGGGCCACCGCAACGCAGGTGCAGTCAACCAACCTGGTTCAGCTGATAACACAAAGTGCTGAACTCAAAGCTGACATGGTGCGGCTCGGCCTGAATTACCGCTTCGGCGGCATGGATGCCGCCGCCGCATCGCCGCAGCTTTTCGACAGCGCCGAGCAAGCCTCGTCGATCTGGAACGCGGCGAATTGGGAATTCGACGTCGGCGCGCGCGCCTTCTTCGGCAACGGCCTGGACGGTGAATCGAACCCGCTCGGCGGCACACCGACAAATCCGACCAATGTCGTTGTCTCGCGGCTGCAGTGGAGCAACCTCAATTCGTTGGCGGGAGAAACCTATGCACGCCTCGACCATGCGAGCGGCTTTTTCGTCAAAGGCTATCTCGGCGCCGGTGGACTGTTCAATGGCGTCCTTCACGACGAGGATTTTCCGGCAGACCATGCCTATTCAAACACCTACAGCACCGTGGCCGGGAGCATGGGCTATGTCACCGCAGACGCCGGTTATACGTTCTTGAAGGCGCCCGGCGCCAAGCTCGGAGCCTTTGTTGGTTATAATTTTTTCAGCGAGCAGATGATCTCTCACGGCTGCAGCCAAGTGGCAGGCGACGATATCTGCGCACCGCCCGACCCGGCGACCCAGCTCCTGCTCTCGCAGGACATTCAATTCAACTCGCTGCGCGTCGGCCTCTCGTCCCAATTCATGCTGACCGACCGGCTCAAATTCGTCGCCGACGCCGCCTATGTGCCGGTCGTCAGCGCCGTCGCCGTCGACGACCATAACGCAACGGCAAGCTATTTTCCCGAATCCGCATCCGGCGGCTACGGCACCATGATGGAGGCGTTTTTCAGCTACGACGTCACACCTCATTGGAATGTCGGCGTCGGCGGCCGCTATTGGGCCTGGAACATGCGCCAGGGCACCGACGAATCCATTACCAAGACCCTCGGCCAGGGAGTGCCGGCGCCTGAGTTCGATGCTTACAATACCGATCGTTACGGCGTCTTCGTCCAATCGGGCTATCACTGGGGCGACACGACACGGCCGGCCGACGCTGCCGCCAATTCAGTTGCCGAGCTGAAGCCGATGAACTGGTCCGGCGTCTATCTCGGCGGCCACCTCGGCGGCGCCTGGAGCGACGCACGCTGGTCGGATCCGTTCGGCCCCACACCCGGCACCCATGGCGCCGAGAACGTGCCCGGTTTCGGCGATCTCACGCAGGCCCATGGTCCGCTCGGCGGCGGTCAAGTCGGGATGGATTGGCAAACCGGCCCAGGGAACGGCTCATGGGTCTTGGGCGTGCAGGCCGACGGCGACTTCGCGACGATCCGCGGCGACAATACCTGTTTCTCCGGCCTCGGCGGCGTCAATTGCGAACATCAGGTCAATGCTTTGGCGACGCTGACCGGCCGCGCCGGCTTCGCCTGGGGCCGATCGCTGTTCTATGTCAAAGGCGGCGGCGCCTTGGCCAGCACCGATTATAATCTCAACGGCAATACGAATGGTTCGCTGACGCTCGGCCTCGGCACGACCACGATCGACAAATTCGGCTGGACCGCCGGCCTCGGCCTTGAATACGCCATCACCGATCATTGGACGACGAGCTTTGAATACGACCACATCGAGCTCGGCGATGTGACTGTGCCATTCCCCTCAGTCGCGATAGTCGCTGGCAACCACATCGGCGTCACGCAATGGGTCGACACGCTCAAGCTCGGCGTGAACTACAGGTTCAACTGGTTTGAACCGACGGCGGTGAATTGATCGTGCGGCGTTCTCCGATCTTGCCAGTGTGAGCGGCATCAGACAAACGAATGGGGACGAGTCTTGCGACCCATCCCCACACGACCGGCACCGCAGCGCTGAACCCGGAGACAAACGGTAGCGCAACAGCGCGCGGACACTACGCGACTTTCAGCGACGCCTACGCGCGACGTGTTACGCGTTGCCGAGCGGCAGCGCCACAAAGCGGGTGGCGTCGCCCATTTTCACGCGCATCAGCACCTGATGCTTGCCCTGCGACTTGGCGTCGGTCAGTGCCTGGCGAATATCGCCGGCATTGGCGACGGCCTTGCCGCCGACATCGAGGATGACGTTGCCGGTCTGAAAGCCCTGCTCTGCCGCAGGACCGTCCGGATCGACCGCCGTGACCACGACGCCCCTGTCGCCCGAACCGGCAACCTGGCTCGCCGGCGCGACCTGCAGGCCAAGATGCGGCACGCCGTCCGGCTGCGTGTTGCCGTTGTCATCGGCTTTGGCCTGGCGCTGATCGGTCGGCATCTGGCCGAGCGTCAGCGAGATGGTCTTCGCCTGGCCGCCACGGATGATGTCGAGCTTCACCGTCGCGTCCGGCGCCATCATGCCGATGGTGCGGGCGAGATCGCGGGCATCCTTCACCGCAGTGCCGTTGACCGCGGTGATGACGTCACCCGATTCGATGCCGGCCTTCGCCGCGGGGCTGTCCTGCTGCGGCTCGTCGACCATGGCGCCTTGCGCGCTCTTCAAGCCAAGGCTGTCGGCAATGCCGGCCGTGACCGGCTGGATCTGTACGCCGATCCAACCGCGCGTGACGCGGCCGTCCTTCTTGAGCTGCGCCACGACCATCTTCGCGGTATCGGCCGGAATATCGAAGCCGATGCCGACCGAGCCGCCGGACGGCGAATAGATCGCGGTGTTGACGCCGATGACGTTGCCGTCGACGTCGAAGGCCGGTCCGCCCGAATTGCCCTTGTTGATGGGCGCATCGATTTGGACATAGTCGTCATAGGGACCGGCGCCGATGTCGCGGCCGCGCGCCGAGACGATGCCCGCGGTCACCGTGCCGCCGAGGCCGAACGGATTGCCGACCGCAACCACCCAATCACCGACTCTCGGCGGGGCCGAGGCGAAGCTGACGAAGGGGAAGTCCGACTTGCCGTCGACCTTGATCAGCGCGAGGTCGGTCTTCGCATCGGTGCCGATGACCCTCGCCGTGTAGACCGTGCCGTCGTCGGTGGTGACTTGCACCGACTTGGCGTGATCGACGACGTGATTGTTGGTCACCGCATAGCCGTCGGGCGAGATGAAGAAGCCGGAGCCTTCGCCGGTGATGGTCTCATGGCGCTGCGGCATGCCGCGGCCGCTATGCGGGCCGGACTGGTCGCCGAATTGCTGGAAGAACTTGTCGAACGGCGAGCCGGGCTGCGCCGGAATATCCTGCTGATTGCCGCCGTCGTTCTCGTCATCCTGCATCATCGCCGGAGCGGCGGAGGCCGGGATCTTGACGCGCACCGAAATCACGGCAGGCTTAACCTTGGCGACAAGATCGGCGAAGCCGGCCGGATGTTGCGCGGTGGAATCTGCCGCGCTCGCGCTCGACGCGTTGAAAAGCTGCGACCAGTTGGTGTTCGGTCCGGCAAGCATAAGCGCCGTGCCGACGGCAGCCACGGAGGCCAACAATGTCAGACGCCGCGCCGACAGCGCGAAGCCCTTCTTAGGCAGATTGCCTTGAGTCATTTCCATCTCCTCGAGATCAATAGGGTCCCATTGGGTCCAAATGGGATTCAAGGCCGGGAAGCGCCCGGCCGCTGCAGAGAAGAAATGGGGTAAGCCGTCTTACAATGACCTGGAGAGCGGATTAATTCTCGGACATAAACAGCGCCTAAACATTAAATTCCCGAAAGAAAGCGCATTCACTATGATGCGCAGACGAAATGCGGCGCCGAAGCGCGCGAACGCGCAACGCCTAAAGCGAGGGAGAAATTTTCAGTGACCGACACACCGTCCGGATTTTCACGCCGTGGTTTCATCGCAAGTCTTGCCGCGGCGCCGGCGCTCGGCGCGACAGCCGCGCCGGCTCTCGCTCAACAAACAACCGCGAGCCGGGCGGCGCTGGCGCAAGCCGCGCTGAAAGACGCCAAAGGAACCAAGCTGGTTCTTCTCGGCACTGGCGCCGGCCCGGTGCCGGGGCGCACCCGGCGCATGACCTCGCATGCGATGGTGAGCAACGGCGCCGTCTATGTGCTCGATTGCGGGCTTGGGCTGACCGATCGCTTCGCCGAGGCGGGACTATCCTTCAACGCGGTGCGCGCGATCTACATCACGCATCATCACCTCGATCACAATGTCGAATACGGCCCGTTCCTCGCCATCGGCTGGGTGCAAGGCATGCCGCTCTCGGTGCGCAGCTATGGGCCGCCGCCGCTCAAGCAGATGACGGAAGACTACATCCGCTCGATGCGCACCACATTCGATTTCTGGGCCGAGGACATGAAGATAAGCCCGATGCAGGCCATCGACGTGACGGAAATCGCGCAAGCCGGGCCGGTGATGCAGGACGATAATGTCAAAGTCTCCGCCACTGTGGTGCAGCATCCTCCGGTGAAGCCCGCGCTCGGCTACCGGTTCGATTTTCACGACCGCTCGATTGCCTTTTCCGGCGACACGACGCCGATCGAGGCAGTGGCGCAACTTGCCAAGGGCGCCGACGTGCTGGTGCACGAAGCGATGTATCTGCCAGCGTTGGTCGACTACCTGCATGCGCAGATCGCCAAGGGACGTCCGGTCAAATTCGATGACTATATGGCGCATATGAACGCCGACCATTCGCCGGCCGAAGACGTCGGCCGCATCGCGCAGGAAGCGGGCGTCAAGACGCTCGTGCTGTCGCACCTGACGCCGGCGATCGACAGCATCAGTGACGACACCTGGCGCGCGGCGGCGGCGAAGAATTTCGAAGGCGAGATCATTGTCGCCCACGATTTCACCGTGGTGTGACGGCGTTTAATTGCGCATGATCTTTTCGTAAAACCGGTTCCCACCCTCGGATCGAGTCCGAGGGCAAGCTTTTTCCGGATTATGCGCTATTTGCCGCCGCGGTTCACCCGGCGCGCCAGATAGTCGAAATTGACGACGAACTGCTCGGGCCGACTGATGTCGTGCTTGAGCTTCTCGATGTCGCCGCGCGGGAATTCCGGCGCGAGATTGCCGGCGGCCTCGGCGAGCAATTGCACCATGGCGCCGTTCTCCAGCATGATGGTGCCGATCACAGCCTCTTCGATGGTGGCGCCGGTAACGACGATGCCGTGATTCTTGAGCAGCACGCCCCTGCCCGCGCCGAGCGCACGCGCGACGCCCGCGCCCATGGCGTGGCTGCGGATGAGATTGATGGTGTCGGCATAATTGCCGAGCGCCTCGTAGAACAGCGCGCCGGGCTGCGAATAGGTCTTCAAGCTGCGCGTGGTCGCCGACAACGCCGTGGCATATGTCGGGTGCGTATGGATGACGCAATTGACGTCGGGGCGGACCTTGAAGATCTCGGAATGGATATAGACCTCGCTGTGGCGCCGCGCGGTGCCGGCCACCACATTGCCTTCGAGATCGATGGTGAGGATGTTCGCCATCGTGATCTCGTCGAGTCCGATGCTGTGCGCCTTCATGAAGAATAGGCCCGGATCGTCCGGCAGGCGGAACGAGATATGGCCGCGGGTGAAATCGTCCTGGCCCTGGCTCACCAGGATCTTGCCGGCGAGGATCAGCTTCTGCTTGATCGCGTTATGCGACGCCTTCGCCGACGCTTTGCTCGCCCCTTTGGTTGAAGTCTTCTTATGTTTCGCCTTGGCCATTTTCCTCACCTGTTCGATTTGCGGCAGCCGCGAGAGTTCCGCGCGCAACAAAACAGGGAATGATCCAATTCTCAAGGGATTTATAAGGGTGGGGCAGCGCCGCGCGGGGGCACGGCGCCGCCTCTCGAAAAGTGCCGGGGATTGTGGCTTAGGCGGCTTTCCGATTCACCTGCGATTCCGCCACCGAGGTCAGCTTCTTGTCGGTCGCCTTTTCTTCCTCGAGCGTCTGGTTGAGCAGCGTCGCCACATCGTTATGGCCGAGCTGTTTCGCCCACGCGATCAGCGTACCGTAGCGCGTCATCTCGTAATGCTCGACGGCCTGGGCGGCGGCGATCAGCGCCGCGTCGAGCACCGTCTTCTTGTCGACTTCGCCGGCGACTTCCTTGGCTTCCTTGAGAATGCCATCGATCGCCGGGCAATCGACGCCTTGCGCCTTCTGGCCGGTCAATTGAAACACCTGATCCAGGCGCTTCACGTGATTCTCGGTTTCGCGCAAATGCGTCTGAAAACCCTGCTTGAGCTGCGGATCGGTTGCTTTCTCGATCATGTCGGGAAGCGACTTCACGATCTGCTTCTCGGCGTAGTAGATGTCACGCAGCTGATGCGTGAACAGGTCTTCCATTGTCTTGATATCTCGTGTGAACAGGCCCATGGGCTGCCCTTTCTCTTTTTGTGGTTTGTGGGGCGACCGGATTTCCACCGGCCAAGCTTACGAACGGCAACGCATCAATGCGCCGACGGTTCGTATATCGACCGCTTTGCAGCGGCCTCGCCGCTAGGCGGCGAAATAGAAGGCATAAATCAAAACAAAGACCACGACTGTCGCAGCCAGGCCAATTCCAAGAACATAACGAACATTATGTCCGGTCACGCCCTGTCGGGCCGCGTCTTTGCGTAGAACCGCACGCGGCTCGCGCGACGACGCGCCGTTTGTCTGGCTCATGGCGAGACTCCTTTCGTGCCGTCGTGAGAAAAGCGACGCGGGGATGAGCGCCTTAGCCACCCCCGCTCATCGCTCAACGCGACCGTCATTACGGCTGCGACTTCAACCAATCGTCGACGTTCTTGCGCACCATGTCCTTGGCGATGCCATAGCGCTGCTGGATTTTGCCTTCGAGCTGATCGCGCTGGCCGTTGACCTGCGTCAGATCATCGTCGGTGAGCTGACCCCACTTTTCTTTGACCTTGCCCTTGGCCTCTTTCCAGTTTCCTTCGACACGATTCCAGTCCATTTGCATAACCTCCGAATACGCGTTCCTTCAGACAACGTCTGTCGCGCGACGACGTTCCGTGCGGCAAATGACACATGTGGAACTGCGAGGAGCTTCGTATTGCGTGGAACCTGGAACGTGAATGTCGCAGCCGAGTTGTCGCCTGAGTACGCGTTTGAGTACGCGTTGAGCCGTTTGCTCGCATTCGCGCAAACGGACGCCAGAGGGACAACAGGAGAAACGTAAAATGAAAATGAAAAAGACATTGATGACAACGGTTGCCGCGGCGGCCCTTGTCGGCTTCACTGCAATGGCAACAGCGCAGACAATGCAAGCGCCATCCGGCGGCGCAGCAAAATCGGAAAGCACTCAGCCCGAACAGAAGGGCAGTGCGGGCGGCGCGCTGAAATATCAGGGCGAGCAACCCGGCGAGAAGGCGCAATCGACCGACAAGGCGACGCCGCCGACCGGCAACACGGCGCAAGGGACGCCTCAAGGCTCGCCCAACGCCGCGCAACCCAATGCCGCAAAGCCCGATCAGAAAATGGGCCAGTCGCAGAAGCCCGAAACCGCCCCGCAACGCGGCGCTGCCGATGAGCACGGCAAGACCGGAACAAATCCCGGAGCAAATACCGCAGAAAGCCAAGGCAAGTCGGGGGGCGGGAAAGCCGGCGGCGCGTCGGTCGCGCTGTCACAGGATCAGCGGTCGAAGATCGGCGCGACGATCAACAAGCATCCGTCGGCGCGCGTGACCACGGACGTTAAGTTCAACATCTCCGTCGGGGCCACAGTGCCGCGAAGCGTCCATGTCGTGGTGGTGCCGGAGGATGTCGTCGAAATCGTTCCGCAATATGAAGGCTACGACTATATCGTAGTCGGCGAGCAGGTTCTGATCGTCGATCCGAACACCATGGAGATCGTGGCCGTCATCGACGCCTAGCCGCTACGACGACACGTACGGCCCGCGCCGGCACCGGCGCGGGCCGTTTTGCGTCGCGCGATACCCTTAGGTCGGCGCAGATATTGCCTCAGCCGCCGGCTTTTGTAATTGCGCTTGGTCTGGACGCGCGGCTTGCGGCTTCACAGGAAGCGCATTGCCGTGAATGATGTCGTGGATCGCGCTGAGCTTCTCGACCACCGGCGGCGACAGAATAAACGGATAGATATCCTGCATGCCCATGGCGCGGTTGAGGCTGTTCAGCGCATTGCTCAACGGCAGCCAGGTTTCGATCAAAGGCGACGGCTCGCGCAGCAGATAAGGATCGAAGGTGACGTGGGCATCAAGCTCGCCGGGCTCGGCGAGCCGCGGATGCACATACATGCCGAAGGCGCGCGCCATTTCCAGCGTGTCGACGATATGCAGGTAATGCGCCCAGGTTTCGGCGAAGTCTTCCCAAGGGTGCGAGGTCGCATAGGCGCTGATGAAATTGTCCTGCCAGTTCGGCGGCGCGCCGTTCGCATAATAGGCTTGCAGCGCCGCGGCGTAATCCGCCGTCTCGTCGCCGAATACGGCACGGAAGGGTTCGATGAGGCCGCCGTCGCGCACCAGCACGTCCCAATAATAATGACCGACCTCGTGGCGGAAATGGCCGACCAGCGTCCGATAGGGCTCGTGCATGGTGGTGCGCCGCTTCTCGCGCTCGGCGTCGTTGGCCTCCTCGAGCGCGAGCGTGATCAGGCCGTTGTCGTGGCCGGTCAAGACCCGTGGCCCTTCGGAGTGCCTCGGGCTCGCCAGAAAATCGAAACACAAGCGGAGATTTCCGTTCTCGTCCTTCTCCTCGAGCGGCAGATGAAGCTTCATCAAAGTGTAGAACAGCGTGTGCTTGGCGACTTCGATCTTGCGCCAGGCGACGACATTGTCGGCAATGCCGGTGTCGGGAACGGTCCGGTTATGCTTGCAGGCGGCACAGTAGATGTCGGAGGAGCCGGCATCGACCATCCAATTGCAAACGCCGAACGAGGCATTGGCGCAAAAGCGATAGAGCTTGTTGTCGATGGCGAGCGCCCGCCAGGTGCCCTGCTGCGCATCGCCCTCGACCTCCAGCGCCGAGAGATTCATGATCTCGGGGATGAAGCCGAGACGATGCGAGCACTTCACGCAAAGATCGTTCTCGAAATAGAGCAATTGCCCGCAATGCTGGCATTTGAAGAGTTTCATTGGCGTCAGTTCCCAGGTCTCGCGCCTTGCGGTGCGCCGCAATAGACGACAGCACGATGTACGATTCGTTCCGCAGCAGCCGCCAAGTTTATCAGATCAGCGGCCGCATCGGCACCTCCTCGTCGAAATGCTGCGCCACGCGTTCGAGTATACGCGGATTGAGCAGCGTCATGGTGCCGTTATTCTGCTTGAACATGCCCATGCGCTTGAGCCTCGCCAGCGTCTTGTTGGTGTGCACGAGCGACAAGCCGAGCGCGTCGGCGATATGCTGCTGGGTGAGCGGAAAGGCAAAAGTCTCGTCCTCCACCATGGCCAGCGCTTTGGCGCGCTTATAGAGCGTCACGATGAGAGCGGCGACGCGCTCAGTGGCCGTGCGCCGGCCGACACTCGTCAGATTTTCATCGACAAAGCTTTCCGAACGCGAGCCGAGCCAGGCAACGTCGAAAGCAAGATCCGGCATCTTGCCGAACAGCGTCCAGAGTCTCTTGCGCGGCAATACGCAAAGCTGCACGTCGGTGAGCGCCTCAATGCCGAACAGTGCGGCGTCGAACATGGCCGCCTGCAGGCCGAGCAGATCGCCGGGCAGCAGAAAGCTCAAAATCTGCCGGCGCCCGTCGGACAGCATTTTGTAACGAAAGGCCCAGCCGGCATAGAGCGTAAAGACTTCCGGCGCTGCGTCGCCGATGCGGATGATTTCGCTACCCGCCGGCAATTGAAGGTGCTCGCGCTTGATCTCGCGGATCGAGTCGAGCTCCTCAGCGCTGATGCGTTTGAACAATCCATACGCGCGCAATTTGCAATCATAGCAGGAGACCTGCATGGCCAAAGCCCTTCAAATTTGATGGGAAAAGGCGCGAGGCGCTGTTTGGCAGCCAATAATCTGGGGACGGCTCAGCCCGGCCTGCGCTATTTAAGGAACTCGGAAGCACCCTTCGCGGTTCCATATTTTTGGTGACCGCAAATTGTGTCATTTGACGTAACGGGTTCCCCAAGACGTAGGTATAGAGTGCTTCATCGCCACCAGGGTGCCTGAGCCGAGGGCCGCTGAAGGCTTCGATTGATCCCGGGTTTTCATGCCGCTGCGGATGAAAATCCCCGTCAACCACCTGGCGCGACATTGACCGAACCAAGACCACTTTCCCTCCTCAACCGGAGCCTCGTCGCCACGACCCTGCTCGCTGCCATGATCATGGCGGCGGCGTTCTGGCTCGGCGCCCGCAACAGCGATGATGACGCCTGGGTGCAGCACTCGTTCGAGGTTCAGGCACAGCTGACGCGCGTTTTGAGCCTGGTGCAGAGCACCGAGACCAGCCAGCGCGGTTATCTGCTCACCGGCCGCGATATCTACCTCGGGCCCTACCGCGTCGCCGTCGAGCAGCTGCCGCGAATGCTGGATCACGCGCGTGATCTGCTCAGCGACGATTCCCGGCAAATGCAGTCGCTGGCGCAACTGCGCAGCATGATCAGCGCCAAGCTCGATGAGCTGCGCAGCACGATCGAGGCCCACGATGCGGGCCATCAGGACGAGGCATTGGCGATCGTAGATAACGATACCGGCTTTCGCTTGATGCAGCAGATTCGTCAGCAGATCACGGCCATGCAGGACGCCGAAAATACGCTCCTCGCCAGCCGCCAAGCCGCTGCTGAGCGGTCGGCCATGCTGCTGCAGATCGGCGTCGCCTTGGCGTTTCTCCTCATATGCGGCGTCGGCTTTTTGATTGCGCGGTTCACCCGCGAATCCTTTGCCGCGTTGACCACCGCCCGCGACCGGCTGATCGCGTCCAACGAACAGCTTATCGAACAGGCGACCCGGCGCGAGGCCGCGGAAAGCCAGCTCCGGCAGGCGCAGAAGATGGAAGCGCTCGGCCAGCTCACCGGCGGCATCGCGCATGACTTCAACAATATGCTGGGCGTGATCATGGGCGCCCATGATCTCATCGCCCGCCGCATTCAGCGGGGCGATTTCAGCATCCAGCGCTTCTTGAGCGCTGCGACCACCGCCGCCGAGCGCGCGGCGACGCTGACGCAGCGGCTTCTTGCCTTCGCGCGCCGGCAGCCGCTGTCGCCGCAGCGGATCGACGCCAACAAGATGATCGTCAACATGTCCGATCTGCTGCATTCGACATTGGGCGAGCAAATCCAGATCGAGACGGTGGCGGCGGCCGGACTATGGACGGTCCACGTCGATTCCCAGCAGCTCGAAAACGCCGTCATCAACATCGCCATCAACGCCCGCGACGCCATGCCCGACGGCGGCAAACTCACGATCGAGACGGCCAACGCCTATCTCGACGAGGCCTATTGCCGGCAGAATCCGGAAATCCAGCCCGGCCAATTCGTCATGATCGCGATCACCGATACCGGCGTCGGCATGCCGCCGGAAGTGGCGGCGCGGGCTTTCGATCCGTTCTTCACCACCAAGGCGGCAGGCAAAGGCACCGGCCTGGGGCTGAGCCAGGTCTATGGTTTCGTCAAGCAGTCGCAGGGCCACATCAAGGTCTATAGCGAGCCCGGCGCCGGCACGAGCGTGAAGATTTATTTGCCGCGCCACATGGGCGATGCGCCGGAGCTCAAGCGCCAGCTCGCCGAGCCGGTGCGCACCGGCGAGCGCAGCGAAATCATCTTGGTGGTCGAAGACGATTCACTGATGCGCCGGCTCGCCGCCGACGCATTGCACGAGCTCGGCTATACGGTGTTCGAGGCCGAGGGCGCCGCCGACGCGCTGGCGACGCTCGACCGCGTCGCCGACGTGAAACTCCTCTTCACCGACGTCGTAATGCCGGACATCAACGGCAAGCGCCTTGCCGACGAAGCGGTGCGCCGGCGCCCCGGGCTGAAGGTGCTCTTCACCACCGGCTATACCGCCAATGCCGTGGTGCATGGCGGCGTGCTCGATCAGGGCGTCAACTTCATCGTCAAGCCGTTCACCCTCGACCAGATCGCGGCCAAGATCCGCGCCGTGCTCGACGGCTAGTTCACCGCCACCGCGCGGTCGTCGACCTGCGCAAAGATCCGCTGCAGCGATTCCCGCTCGATCGGTTTCTGCAGGATCGGAATGCCGGAGAACCGGGAATCAACGCTGTCGGCGTCATAGCCGGTGACGAAGACGAACGGCACGCCGCGCTCCGCCAAGATCTCGGCGACCGTATAGACGAGCCCGTCGCCGAGATTTATGTCGAGCACCGCCGCGTCGATCGACCTTTCGCGCGCCGCCGCCAAAGCCTCCGACGCGGTGCTAACCGGGCCAAGCACGTGGAAGCCGAACTCGGTCAGCGTTTCCTGGATCATCATCGCGACCAGCGCCTCGTCTTCCACAAGCAGCACGCGCGGTCGGTTCTGCCGCAGCAGCCCGATCCCCGCGCCGTTCTTGTCGCCGCCGTCGCGTACGGCTTGGAACACGCGCGACTTGTTCAATTCGCTGCGCGGTACTGACAATCGGCAGCGCAGGCCATTAGGATCCCAGTCGAAGGCGGCCTTGCCGCTGAGCTGTTGCTCGACGCTGGCGACGATCACCTTCAATCCGAAATTGCGCGCCGACGGCGCCGAGGTGACGGGCCCGCCGTTCTCAATCCAATTCAACTTCAGCGCATCGGGCTGCAGATCCCAGTCGAGCAAGATCCTGCCGCCGGGCGACGACAGCGCGCCGTGCTTGGCGGCATTGGTGGCAAGCTCGTGCAACGCCAGCGCCAGGCCCTGCGCGGTCGCCGGCTGCAGCGAAATGTCGGGTCCCTTGAATTGTATCTTGTCGCCAGCCCGATACGGCGCCAGTTCGTCGGCGACGAGGGTGGCGAGATCAGCGCCGTTCCAGCGCGAGTCGGACAGCAATGTATGCGCGCGCGCCAGCGCCTTGATGCGGCCTTCGATCGCCAGGACGTAATCCTTGACGCTCTTGGCGCGGGTGAGCCTGATGATGGATTGAATCACCGCAAGCGTATTGCGGGCGCGATGATCGACCTCGCGCGCCAGCAGAACCTGGCGTTCTTCGGCTTCCTTGCGGTCGGTGACATCGGCGGTGACGCCGGAGACGCGCACCACCTTGCCCGCGGCATCGACGCTCGCCGCCGCCGTGCCGATGCACCAGCGGATTTCGCCGTGCGGGCGCACCACGCGAAACTCGGCCTGCTGAGTCCGCGCGCCCGCCGCCATGCCCCGACTGACCTCCTCTAACGGCCGCCAGTCGTCCGGATGAATGAGCGCGCGAATACTATTGGCGTTGATCTTGAAGGTCTTCGGGTCGACACCGAAAATACGGTAGGTGCCTTCGTCCCACGTCCACTCGCCGCTGAGGAGATCCCAGTCCCAAGACCCCATTTGGCCGGCGGCAAGCGCGAGGCTCCTGCCCTGCTCGGCCTGCATTAGCCGCGCATTCAATGCTTCAAGCTCCGCCGTGCGCTCGACGACGCGGCGTTCGAGCTGCGAATTCAGCTTCTCGAGCTCGCGCTTCTTGCGGAACAGCTCGACAAAGACCTTGACCTTGGCCCGCAGCACTTCCGGAATGACCGGCACCGGCACGTAATCGACCGCGCCCATTTCGTAGCCGCGCAGCCGGTCCATTTCGGTGAGATGGATGGCCGAAATGAAGATGATCGCCGTCTTGGCGAAGCGCGGATGTTCGCGGATCATCGCGGCGAGCTGGAAGCCGTCGAGATCCGGCATGCACACGTCGATCAGCAAGACGGCGACGTCGTTCTTCAAGAGAAATTGCAAGGCTTCGCGCGCCGACGACGTCTTGACCAGGTTCTCGTTGAGCTGGCCGAGAATAACTTCATAGGACAGAAGCTTGTCCGGCTGATCGTCGACCAGCAGGACGTTGACTTTTTCCGCCGCCTCGGCGGCAACTTGCGCTTTTATTTGTTCGACCATGACCACCGCCTCAACGGTGCAGCCACATCCGCAGCGCGGACAGGAGCTGTTCGGTATTGACCGGCTTGGCGAGATAATCCGAAGCGCCGGCCTGCAGGCATTTTTCGCGGTCGCCGATCATCGCCTTGGCGGTCAGGGCGATGATCGGCAAACGGCGATAGGCTTTGTTCCGGCGGATTTGCTCGATGGTCTGATAGCCGTCCATCTCCGGCATCATGATGTCCATCAGGACGATCGCCAGCGACGGCGTGTCTTCGACGAGCGCAATCGCCTCCGCGCCGGTGGTCGCCGTCAGCACGTTCATGCCGCGGCGCTCCAGCGCGCTCGACAGCGCGAAAATGTTGCGCGGATCGTCGTCGACGAGCAGTACGGTGCGGCCGACCAGATCGTCGTCCGACGAATTGAGCCGCTGCAACATATTCTGCTTTTCGGCGGGCAGATCGGTGATGACGCGGTGCAGGAACAGCGAAGTTTCGTTCAGGAGCCGCTCCGGCGATTCCACGCCCTTGACCACGATGCTGCGCGCCATGGTGTGAAGCTGCGCGTCCTCCTCGGCCGACAATTCGCGGCCGGTGAAGACCACCACCGGAATATCGGCCAGGTCGCGGTCGGCGCGCATCTGCTCCAGCACCTCAAAGCCGGACATATCCGGCAGGCGCAGATCGAGCACGACGCAATCGCACGGCTCCGTCTGCAGCGTGTTCAAGGCTTCGCTGCCGGTTTCGGCATTGACGATCTCGATGTCGTCATGGCCGAGCAATTCGCGGATGCTCATCTGCTCGGCCTTGCTGTCCTCGACGATCAGCAGGCGCTTGCACCGCGGCTCGGCGAATTTCTTGATCCGCGACATTGCCGCGTCGATGCCTTCGCGTGTCGTCGGTTTGTTGACGAAGGCGAAAGCGCCACGGGCGAGTCCGTGCTGGCGATCCTCGTCGAGCGAGACGATCTGGACCGGGATATGGCGGGTGAGCGGATTCTGCTTGAGCTGGCTCAGCACGTTCCAGCCCAGCATGTCGGGCAGGAACACGTCGAGTGATACCGCCGTCGGCTGATACTGCTTGGCAAGATTGAGCGCGTCGTCGCCGCGCATCGCCAGCAGCGCCTTGAACCCCTTGTCGCGCGCCAGGTCAACCAGGATGCGGGCGTAGTGCGGGTCGTCCTCGACGATCAGCAGGATGGTATCGCCGGCCCGGATGTCGAGCCTATCGTCGGGGATTTGCTCGACCGTGCGCTCGGGCGCGATGTGCAATCCCGCCAAATGGGTCGATGTCGGCGATGTCGTGGCCGCCGCCGCAAGCGCGGCATGCGCCGGCACGCTCGGGCCGACATACTTGACGGGCAGATAGAGTGTGAACGTGGAGCCCTCGCCGGACGCGCTGCGCAGATGGATTTCGCCGCCAAGAAGGCTTGCCAATTCGCGGCTGATGGCGAGACCTAAACCCGTGCCGCCGTATTTACGGCTGGTCGAAGCGTCGGCCTGCTGGAAGGCCTCGAAGATCAGCTTCTGCTTCTCCGGCGGAATGCCGATGCCGGTATCGCTAACCTGGAAGGAAACCACCGACGGCGCCTGGCTGAGCACAGGATGCTCGGCGCTCCAGCCACCGGTCGCCTGCGATACGGTGAGGCGGACACCGCCTTGCGCCGTGAACTTGAACGCGTTGGAAAGCAGATTCTTGAGCACCTGCTGCAGGCGCTTGGAGTCGGTGGTGATGGTGCGGCCGAGATTGGGATCGCTATGGACCTCGAACGAGAGCTGGCGCGTTTCCGCCTCGTGGCGGAACGGCCGCCCCACCGTGTCGAGCAGATTGGTGAAGAACACGTCCTCGGCATCCACCGTAACCGTGCCGGATTCGATCTTGGACAGATCGAGAATGTCGCTGATGAGGTTGAGGAGATCGGTGCCGGCGCCGTGAATGGTGCGGGCGAATTCGACCTGCTTGCCGGAGAGATTGCCCTCCGGATTGTCGGTGAGCTGCTGGCCGAGAATGAGGATCGAATTGAGCGGCGTGCGCAGCTCGTGCGACATATTGGCGAGGAATTCCGACTTGTACTTCGAGGTGAGCGCAAGCTCGGTCGCTTTTTCTTCCAGCGCACGGCGCGCCTGCTCGATTTCCTGGTTCTTGCGCTCCACCTCGACATTGCGCTCCGCAAGCTGCTGCGCCTTCTGCTCGAGCTGTTCGTTGGTCTGCTGCAATTCGCGCTGCTGCGCCTGCAATTCTCCGGCGAGCTGCTGCGATTGCTTGAGCAGACCCTCGGTCTGCATCGTCGCCTCGATCGAGTTGAGCACGATACCGATCGAGGTGGTCAATTGCTCAAGGAACATCGTCTGCAGCGCAGTGAATTCGTGGATCGAGGCGAGCTCGATCACGGCTTTCACCTGGCTCTCGAACAGAACCGGAAGAACGATATTGTTGCGCGGCGTCATCTTGAACAGCGCCGAGGAGATCGGCGTCGCGCCGTCCGGCATTTCGGTGATCAGCATGCGCCGCTTGTCGACCGCGCATTGGCCGATCAGGCCTTCGCCGACGCGTAACTTCTGCGGATGACCGTTAGCGCCGTCGTCGGCATAGGCCGACAGCAGATTAAGGGCCGGCTTCTCCTCGCCGTCGACCTGATAGATCACGCCTTGCTGCGCGTTGACGAGCGGCGTCAGTTCGGACAGCAGCAAGCGGCCCACCGTGGTCAGATCGCGCTGGCCTTGCAGCATATTGGTGAATTTGGCGAGGTTGGTCTTCAGCCAGTCCTGTTCGGTATTGCGGTCGGTGGTGAGCCGCAAATTGTCGATCATGGTGTTGATGTTGTCTTTGAGCTCGGCGACTTCGCCGCGCGCATCGACCTGAATCGACCGCGTCAGGTCGCCTTTGGTCACCGCGGTGGCCACTTCGGCGATAGCGCGGACCTGCGTGGTCAGGTTGGCGGCGAGAAGGTTGACGTTGCCGGTCAGGTCCTTCCAGGTGCCGGCGGCGCCGGGCACGTTGGCCTGGCCGCCGAGGCGGCCTTCGACGCCGACTTCGCGCGCCACCGTGGTCACCTGATCGGCGAAAGTCGCGAGCGTGTCGGTCATATTGTTGATGGTTTCGGCGAGCGCCGCGACCTCGCCCTTGGACTTCACCGTGAGATTCTGCTTGAGATCGCCGTTGGCGACCGCGGTCACCACTTTGACGATGCCGCGCACCTGTTCGGTGAGGTTGGCAGCCATGACGTTGACGGTGTCGGTCAGGTCCTTCCAGGTACCGGCGACGCCCGGCACTTGCGCCTGACCGCCGAGCAGGCCCTCGGTGCCGACTTCGCGCGCCACGCGCGTCACTTCGGAGGCGAAGCCGTTGAGCTGATCCACCATGGTATTGATGGTGTTTTTCAGTTCGAGAATTTCGCCCTTCACGTCGACCGTGATCTTGCGGCTCAAGTCACCGCGCGCCACCGCCGTGGTGACCTCGGCGATGTTGCGGACCTGTGTCGTAAGGTTTGCCGCGAGCAGGTTGACGTTGTCGGTCAGGTCCTTCCAGGTGCCGGCGACGCCGGGCACCACGGCCTGGCCGCCGAGCCTTCCGTCGGCGCCGACTTCGCGGGCGACGCGCGTTACTTCGGCGGCGAACGAGCGTAATTGCTCGACCATCGTATTGAGCGTGTCTTTGAGCAGCAGCATTTCGCCGCGCACGTCGACGGTGATCTTCTTCGACAGGTCGCCGCCGGCGATAGCGGTCGCCACCTCGGCGATGTTGCGCACCTGCGCCGTCAGGTTCGAGGCCATGAAGTTGACGTTGTCGGTGAGATCCTTCCAGGTGCCGGCGACGCCGGGCACCTGCGCCTGGCCGCCAAGCTTGCCTTCGGTGCCGACTTCGCGCGCAACGCGCGTCACTTCGGAGGCAAAGGCATTGAGCTGGTCGGCCATCGTATTGATGGTGTTTTTCAGTTCGAGAATTTCGCCCTTCACGTCGACCGTGATCTTGCGGCTCAGATCGCCGCGCGCGACCGCCGTGGTCACCTCGGCGATGTTGCGCACCTGCGACGTCAAGTTGCCGGCCATCGAGTTGACGCTGTCGGTCAGATCCTTCCAGGTGCCGGCGACGCCGGGCACGTTGGCCTGGCCGCCGAGCCTACCTTCGGTGCCGACCTCGCGCGCCACGCGCGTCACTTCGCCGGCGAAGCGGTTGAGCTGATCCACCATCGTGTTCAGCGTTTCCTTGAGCTGCATGATCTCGCCGCGCACGTCGACGGTGATCTTGCGGCTCAAGTCGCCGCCGGCGATGGCAGTCGCCACTTCGGCGATGTTGCGCACCTGGCCGGTGAGATTCGACGCCATCGAGTTCACCGAGTCGGTCAGATCCTTCCAGGTGCCGCCGACGCCCGGCACATTGGCCTGGCCGCCGAGCTTGCCTTCGGTGCCGACTTCGCGGGCGACGCGTGTCACCTCGGCGGCAAAGGCGTTGAGCTGATCGACCATCGTGTTGAGCGTGTCTTTCAGCTCGAGGATTTCGCCGCGCACGTCGACCGTGATCTTGCGACTCAAATCGCCGCGCGCCACCGCGGTCGCCACCTCGGCGATGTTGCGGACCTGACCAGTGAGGTTCGACGCCATCGAATTCACCGAGTCGGTCAAATCCTTCCAAGTGCCGGCGACGCCGCGCACCGTGGCCTGGCCGCCGAGCTTGCCTTCGGTGCCGACCTCGCGCGCCACGCGCGTCACTTCGCCAGCGAAAGCGTTGAGCTGATCGACCATGGTATTGATGGTGTCTTTCAGCTCGGCGATTTCGCCGCGCACGTCCACAGTGATCTTCTTCGACAAGTCGCCGCTGGCGATGGCGGTCGACACTTCGGCGATATTGCGCACCTGCGACGTCAGGTTGGAGGCCATGGAATTGACCGAGTCGGTCAAATCCTTCCAGGTGCCGGCGACGCCGAGCACATTGGCCTGGCCGCCGAGCCGGCCGTCGGTGCCGACTTCGCGCGCCACACGCGTGACTTCGCCGGCAAAGGCGTTGAGCTGATCGACCATCGTATTGATGGTTTCTTTGAGCTGCAGAATCTCACCCGAAACATTGACCGTGATCTTCTTCGACAGGTCGCCGCCGGCGATCGCGGTCGCGACATCGGCGATGTTGCGGACCTGCGCCGTCAGATTGCCGGCCATGAAGTTGACGCTGTCGGTCAAGTCCTTCCAGGTGCCGGCGACGCCCGGCACCTGCGCCTGGCCGCCGAGCTTGCCTTCGGTGCCGACCTCGCGCGCCACGCGGGTCACTTCCGAGGCGAAACCATTGAGCTGGTCCACCATCGTATTGATGGTGTCTTTGAGCTCGGCGATTTCGCCGCGCACGTCGACGGTAATCTTGCGGCTCAAGTCGCCGCGCGCCACCGCCGTGGTCACGTGGGCGATATTGCGGACCTGGTCGGTCAGGTTGCCGCACATGGCGTTGACCGAGTCGGTCAGATCCTTCCAGGTGCCGGCCACGCCCGGCACGATGGCCTGCCCACCGAGCTTGCCGTCGGTGCCGACCTCGCGCGCCACGCGGGTGACTTCCGACGCGAAGGAGCGCAGCTGGTCGACCATCGTATTGATGGCTTCCTTGAGCTGCAGGATTTCGCCGCGCACGTCGACGGTGATCTTCTTCGACAGGTCGCCGTTCGCCACCGCGATCGTCACGTCGGCGATGTTGCGCACCTGTGCGGTCAGGTTCGACGCCATCGAGTTGACGCTCTCGGTCAAATCCTTCCACACGCCGGTCACGCCGCCGACCTGGGCCTGGCCGCCGAGCTTGCCCTCGGTGCCGACTTCGCGCGCCACACGCGTCACCTCGGAGGTGAACACGTTGAGCTGCTTGATCATCGTGTTGACGATCTCGGCGGAACGCAGGAACTCGCCCTTCAGCGGACGGCCGTCGACATCGAGCGGCACTGCTTGCAACAGGTCGCCCTGCGCCACCGCGGCGATGGCGCGCGTAACTTCCGTGGTCGGCCACAGCAGATCGTCGATGAGCGAGTTGACGCTCGATTCCATTTCGCCCCAGGCGCCGTCGTCGAGGCCGAAGCGTACGCGCTGCCGGGTGCGGCCGTCGCGGCCGACCACCTGCCCGACCCGCTCGAGTTGGCCCGCCATGCGCTGATTGGTGGCGACGATCTCATTGAACGTATCGGCGATTTTGCCGATGATGCCGACGCGGTCGCCGGCCATGCGGACACTGAAATCGCCGACCTTCATCGCCTGCAAAGCGTGAAGCAGTTCGGCCAAATCATCGGTGCCGGCGGCGCGGGCATCGGCATTGCCGTTCAGATGCCCTGCCAGCCCTTCGCTCAGTTTTTCGATTTCGGGAACGGGGGACACAGGGGCAGTCCCATTGGCGCTGGGGGCACCAACGGGGTCTTTAGTGGTCCGCATAAATCTCTCCGAAGACCAGCCGCAGGCCCTCGAGCATACGGTAGTCAAGCACGTGACGATCAGGCACGGGATCGTTGGCCGCGAAGGGCGCATGGCCGGGCCACCCTGCCCCTAACTGCGTCCGCAACAGGCGTCTGGCGGGCCGGCGAGCGGTCCCGCCATGGCCAAGCCCGCCGAACGGGATCGAATCCCGCAGCGATAAACTCCCAAAATAGCGACGAATCCCCCTCACGACCGGGCCTCGATGCTTTGTGCCTCGACCACAAACGCCGCCCATCCGGTAAGGTTCCATACAAAGGTCGCGCCGCTGATTTTTTATCGCGGGGTGTTGCGCGAGGCCCATTTCGACACCGCCGTTTTGTAGAAATCGGAGTCCGTTCAGGCGCTTGGCCGGAACAATGCCGCACCTTGAGACTTAATGTGATGTCAAAAGACATAGTGGGTCAACGGACATCGTAGGGGCAGCCCTGGGGACCGTGAGTGGGTAAGGAAGACGTCGCCTGCTACAGGCTCTACTCCGCCAATTGCGTGGAGCTCGCCGAGCGGACAGCGGACGCGGACCGCAGGGTTTTTCTGCTGCGGATGGGCCAGCGCTGGGCGAGACTCGCCGATCAGGTCGAAAAGGCCGAGAGGGCCGATTCAGACGCGGCATCCCGCCACCGGCCTGCTGCGAGCCAAGCTGCCGAAATCCAGGCCAGCCAAGCCCAAGCCAGCCAAATCCAAGCCAGCCACGCCAATGTCAGCAACGCTAAACTCAGCCAGGCTAACGTCTGCAAGGCTGATGCGGACGACATCCCTGGCGATCAGATCCGTGTCGGCCAGACCGGTGACGATCAAAGCGGTCACAATCAAACCGGCGATCAAAACAATGGCGGTACCGGCGTGAGCAGCTGCTGAGAACGCAAGGCTTTCGCATCGTCGCGCCGCCAGCTATTCGTTGCTCATGGACGCCGCGCAATCCGCACCGCAGGAGGACGTCTTCCGGCTCCTCGCCGACGCCGAGACGCATGGCATGGACGAGAGCGAGAGCGACAAAGTCCGCCGCATCGATACCCATGCCGCCGCGGTGTTTCTGGCGGGCGACCTGGTCTTCAAGGTCAAGCGCGCGGTGAAATATCCGTTTCTTGATTATTCGACCCTGGACAAGCGCAGGGCGGCCTGCCTCGCCGAACTCGAGGTCAATCGCGCCTTTGCGCCGCAGCTCTACCGCCGCGTCGTACCGATCACGCGTGAGGCCTCCGGCACGCTCGCTTTGGACGGCACCGGCGAGCCAGTGGAATGGGCGGTCGAAATGGCTCGCTTCGACGAGAACAAGACGCTCGATCGCCTCGCCGAGCGCGGCCGGCTGTCAGATACGCTGACACGCAAGCTCGCTGCCGTGGTCGCCGCCATGCATACGCGCGCCAAGCCGGTCGAGCCGAATTCCTGGATCGAGGCCGTTCCGGGATTCATCACCGAGAACACGGCGGCGTTCCGAAAGCACGGCGAGCGAGAACAGGGTCCTCGCGAACAAGATGATCGAGGACACCGCAATCGCGACCATGACGAGCTGTTTCCGGATCATCTGATCGATCTGCTCGAGCAAAAATCGCTCGCCGCCTTTCACCGCCTGCGCCCCCTCCTCGCCGCGCGCGGCGCGCAAGGCCTGATCCGCCGCGGCCACGGCGACCTGCATCTCGGCAATGTCGCCATTCTCGGCGGCGAAACGGTCGCGTTCGATGCGCTGGAATTCGATCCGATCTTCGCCTCGGGCGACCTGCTCTACGATCTCGCGTTTTTGTTGATGGATCTCGTCGAGCGCGGTCTGCTGCGCGCGGCCAACGAGGTGCTGAACGGATATTTTGCCGCGGCGCGGCGGATCGAGGACTGCGACGGCATCGCCGCGCTGCCGTTCTTCATGTCGTTGCGCGCGGCAATCCGCGCCAAAGTGACGGCGGCGCGGCTCGCGCTCGCCAAGACTGAAGACATGACGGAAGACAAGGACAAGCTCGCGCGCGCGGCCAAGAGCTATTTCAAGCTGGCGCTCGATCTGCTGATGCCGGCAAAGCCGGTCATCGTCGGCACCGGCGGATTGTCGGGCACCGGAAAATCGGTGCTGGCGCGGGCGCTCGCGCCGCTCTTGCCGCCGATGCCCGGCGCGCTGGTGTTTCGCTCCGATGTCGAGCGCAAGGCGCTGTTCGGCGTGGCCGAAACCGACCGCCTTCCGCCGGAGGCTTATCGGCCGGAGGTGACCGACAGAATCTACGCGGTGCTGAACGAAAAATCCGGTCGCGTCGCCCGCGCCGGCCATTGTGCGATTGCGGACGCGGTGTTTGCCAAGCCGCAAGAGCGGACGGCGCTCGAAACCGCGGCGGCCGCGGCCGGCGCCGATTTCCACGGCCTGTTCCTGGTCGCCGACCTGCCGACCCGCCTCGCCCGCGTCGCTGGGCGCGGCCCCGATGCATCCGACGCCGATGCCGCCGTGGCGCAGCGCCAGGAAGACTTCGCCATCGGCGATGTCACCTGGGAGATCATCGACGCCTCGGGCGCGCCGGACGAGACGCTCGCCCAAGCGCGCATGGAGATTGCGCGGCGGCAGTGACAGCGCGAGACCGCCCAAGCGCGGCGCCCGGCAATGCCGGCTCGGCGGATTCATGTGGGCAAATTAGCCTGCAAATAACCGGCGAATCAGTCAGCATTTTCGTGTTTTACGGTTAAACTGAACAATTGGAGTTGGGCTTCGGAGTTCCGATCGAACGGCTAATTGAATAGCTATGAAACTTTCCACGCGCATGGCGTTGGCAATGGTGGCGCTGGTCCTGGTGACCGCGCTGTCGGTCGGCTTGCTGTCCTACCGCAATATCAGATCGGCGACGCTGCCGCGCGCCGCCGAACGTATCGAGGTTCATGTGCGGGTGCTGGCGGCGACGCTTGCCGCGGCTGTCCGCGGCGCGCGCGAAGACGCCGCCGGATTTCGCGAGGCCGCGGCCATTGCCGGCATCGTGCGCGCGCATCTTGCCGACGGCACCGATCCAGAAGGTGGGATCACAGAGGCGGCATGGCGGGAGCGCCTGGCTCGGCGTTTCGCCGCCGAGCTCGCGGCCAAGCCGGCCTACAATATATTCCGCTTGATCGACTTCGCCGGCGGCCGTGAACTGGTCCGGGTTGACCGTCTCGGCGAGAACGGCGCGATACGTGTCGTCCCCGACGGCCAGTTGGAGGACACGGGCGCTCTCGATTTTTTCAAAGCGGCGCAGGCGACGCCGCCCGGAGAGATCTATGTCTCGCCGGTTCAACTCAGTATGGGGCGGCGGCGCGCCGTGCGCATTCCGGTGTTGCGCATCGCGGCCATCATCGAAACGCCCGATCATCAACCGTTCGGCATGGCGGTCATCAATGTCGACATGCAGCCGATCCTGCATGAGCTCGCGGCAAGTCCGCAGCCCGGCGCGCATATCTATGTCGTCGACAGCCGCGGCAATTATCTGGTTCATCCCGGCCCCGCCCAGCTCTTCGCCGCCGACCTCGGCAAACCCGAACGCTGGCAGGACGACTTCCCTACCTTTGCCGCGGCGCTGCAATCCGACGCGGTGAAGTCTTCGCTTCTCACCGATGCCCAAGGCGAGACGACGCTGGTCGGTCTCGCCTCCGTGATGCTCGCGGGCGGTCCGCGTGTCGGCATCCTCGAAGTCACGCCGCTGTCCACCGTCATGGCGCCGATCACGGCGGTCGGCAAATCGACGCTGCTTGCCGGCCTCGTCGCGGTGCTGTGCGCCACTTTATTCGCTGTGCTGCTCGCCCGCTCGATGACGCGGCCGCTGGTCCAGATGACGACGGCGGTGCAAGCCTTCCCGCGCGATCCGGAAGCCGCCATGCCCGCGGCAACCGGTGAAATCGGCGTGCTGGCGCGCGCCTTCGCGCGCATGATGGCGGAGGTCAAGGACAAGACAGCGTCGCTGGAAAAAGAGGTTGCCGAGCACCGCCGCACCGAAGCCGAGCTCGAACGTCGCACCGACCGCGAACGGCTACTGAGCGCCGCGGTGCAATCGTCGAACGATTCCATCATCACCCTGACCTCGGACGGCGTCGTCACCAGTTGGAATCCGGCCGCGGTGCGGCTATTCGGCTGGACCGACAAGGAAATGTTCGGCCGCAGCATCGACCAGATCGTACCCGACGACCGGCACCACGAAGTGCCCTACATCTTCGACACGATCGCCCGCGGCGAGATCCTCGATAACTACGAAACAGTCAGGCTGAGCAAGGATGGCCGCGCCATCACGGTTTCGCTTAGCGTCGCGCCGATCAAGCTCGCCTCCGGCAGCGTCATCGGCGCCTGTTCAGTCGCCCGCGACATCACCGAGAGCATCAAGGCCAAGGAACGGATCGAGCAGGAGATGCACGAGCGCCGCCGCATCACCGAAATCCTCGACAACACCATTAACAGCATGGCGGACGCCGTTCTGGTGGGCGATCGGGACGGCAATATCGTGCTCTGCAATGCCGCGGCACAGCGCGTCATGAATATCAGGGAGGGCATGAGTCCGGCGCAATGGACCTACGCCCAGCAAATCTTCATGGCTGACGGCGTGACGCCGATGCCGTTGCAGGAACGGCCGTTGATGCGTGCCGTTCGCGGCGAGTCGTTCGAGGATTACGAGCTCACCGTGCACTATCCGCATGCCGGCAAGCCGATCACGTTTGTCGCCACCGGCGGACCCATTCGCGCCGGCTCGCAACAAGCCGCGGGCGGCGTCGTGGTTTATCACGACGTCTCCGAAGCGCGCGAAACCGATCGGCAGTTGCGCCAGGCGCAGAAGATGGAAGCGGTCGGGCAATTGACCGGCGGCGTCGCCCACGATTTCAACAATATCCTCACGGTGATCACCGGCACCATCGAAATCCTCGAAGAAGGCGTCGCCGACCGACCGGAACTTGCCGCAATCGCCAAGATGATCGACGACGCCGCCGAACGCGGCGCCGAACTGACCAATCACCTGCTCGCCTTCTCGCGCCGGCAACCGCTGCAGCCGCGCGACACCAACGTCAACGCCTTGATCATGGAAGTGGGCCGGCTGCTGCGCCCGACGCTCGGCGGCAATATCGAGATCGAATCCATGCTCGACGACAATGCCTCCTCGGCCTTGATCGATCCGAGCCAATTGACGACGTCGCTGCTCAACCTTGCGCTCAATGCGCGCGACGCGATGCCCGACGGCGGCAAGCTCACCTTTGAAACCACGGATGCCATCCTCGACGACAACTACGCCGGCATGAACGAGGAAGTAAGCCCCGGCCCCTATCTGATGATCGCGGTCAGTGACAACGGTTCGGGCATCGCGCCGGACATCATCGACAAAGTATTCGAGCCGTTTTTCACCACCAAGGTGCTCGGCAAAGGCACGGGCCTCGGGCTGAGCATGGTCTATGGCTTCGTCAAACAATCCGGCGGCCACATCAAGATCTATAGCGAAGTCGGCCACGGCACCACGATCAAGATGTATCTGCCGCGCGCCGCGACGGCGCAGCAATTCACCGATATGGCGCCGGCCGAGCCGATCCATGGCGGCTACGAGACCGTGCTCATCGTCGAAGACGATGCGCTGGTGCGCACTTATGTCATCGCCCAAGTGCGGGCGCTCGGCTACCGGACGCTGGCCGCAACCAATGCCGCCGAAGCGCTGGCGCTGATCGACGGCGACACGCCGATCGACCTCCTCTTCACCGACATCGTCATGCCGGGCACGATGAACGGCCGGCAGCTTGCCGACGAGGCGCGCCGGCGCCGGCCGGGGATCAAAGTGCTGTTCACGTCGGGCTATGCCGAAAACGCGATCGTGCATCACGGCCGGCTCGATCCGGGCGTGCTGCTGCTGGCCAAGCCCTATCGCAAGCAGCAATTGGCACAGATGATCCGCGCCGCGCTCGGCGCAGTGGACGACAATTCAAGCGGCGATACGGTTGCCGGTTCAGCGCAGCAACAAGCAGTGTGAAGAATGGCGCGGATTATCTCCGCGTGACCTTTTCGGAGCGGTTCTCGCTGAGCACGATACGCATCAGGTCGGCGGCGTTCTTGGCGCTGAGCTTTTCCATGATCCGGGCGCGGTGAATTTCGATGGTGCGGTAGCTGATGCCGAGAGTCTGTCCGGCTTCCTTGTTGGTGGCGCCCTCGACGAGCTGGCCGAGCACTTCCTGCTCGCGCGCCGTCAGCGGCTCGCGGCCGGGGAAATAGAACTGCGACTTCTCGTCGACGCGGCCCGTGGCCTTACGCTTGAGATCGGCGGCGATCACGTCCTCGACGCGGGCGACGACATCGGAACCGCTGAACGGCTTTTCGATGAAATCGAGCGCGCCGCTTTTGATGGCGTCCACCGCCATGGCGATGTCGCCCTTGCCGGAAATGATGATGACCGGGGCCGGATGGTTGCGCGCGCTCAGCTCTTTGAGGATATCGAGCCCAGATTTGCCCGGGATGTGCACGTCGAGCAGGATGCAGGCCGGGCTTTGTGTCCGCATCGCCGCGATCAGACTTGGGCCGTCGGCAAAGCCCGCGACCTTGTAGCCGCGCCGCGACAGCAGCATCGCCAACAGATCGCGGATGGCTGCGTCGTCATCGACGACAAAAATCTCGCCTGATAGCGTGTTCGCGAAGGATGCGGTTTCTTCGGCCATCTTTAGCGGCTTTCACGCTCGGCGGCGGCCAAGCTCCCCGTATCGATGTCAGTGGTCGCGCGTCGCCCCGGATTTTTCCTCATAAGTATTAGTACTGATCTTTTCCTTATCGCAAAGGTTGCAGGAATTAAAGCCCGAAACGCCATCACAGCCGTGGTAAACCACAGCAGAATACCGGTATTTCGCCGCGCAGCCTAGAAATGGAAAAGCGATGCGATGGCGCGGTGCTCGATGGTCTTCAGCCGCGCCAGCAATTCGGCCGGACGATCCCCCGGCAGCGCGCTGGTCAGATTGAAAAACTTCTTTTCGACCAAGGGCTCGACCGCAGCCGACGGGTCGCGCTCGTCGCCGTCGGCCTTGTCGACGGATAAAACGCGGCCGTCCTTGAGCGTCACGTCGAGCCGGCAGGTGCTGTTGAGGCCGGCGGCGATCGCGGTTCCATAGGGGCGCAGTTCGATGGCGCGGCAGATCTCGAGGATTTTCGGGTTCTGGTTCGGACCGTCCAGGAAAGCCTGTGGATCGGCGGGGTCGCGAAACAGAGCGAGCGCGACGCTGAACGGCACGCTGTATTGCGCGGTGCCGACATCGGCCGGCGCGCGATCGGCGTGATGCGACAGCACCTTGTCGGAAACCGCAAGCACGATCCGGGCGACGTCATCGGCGGTGAATTTGTGCCGGCGCTGCAATTCCCGAATGGCGCGCACCGGCGCCTGCGCCGTGACATGACAGGGAAACATCTTGAACCAGATGTTCAGACTGTCCCAGCGCGTGCCGAGCCCTTCGACAAGCAGCGCCGGATCGCCGCCTTCGGCGTAAACGTCGAGATAGCCGAATTTGCCTTCGAGCACGACGTCGGGCCCCTCGAAGCCGCGTGCGGCGAGATAGGCCGCGGTGACGCCGCCTTCGGCCGCCCGGCCCATATGCAGCCGTTTCACCATGCCGCCATTGCCGGCTTTGGCGAAGGCGAGCAGGCCAGAGCCGAACGAACCGCCGATGCCGATCGCCATCGTGGTCTTGTGCGCGTCATTGCCCATGATGCGGCTCGCCGCGATCGCCGAGCCGAATACGCCGGTCAGGCCCGGCGCGTGGAAACCGAAATGCTCGCTGGTGCTCTTGGCGGCAAGCCCGGTGCGCAGCATGCATTCATTGCCGGCGACCAGAGCCGTGATCAGGTCGCGCCCAGACACGTCGAACTCTTCGGCGACGGCGAGCGCGGCGAGCGAGGCGGTCGAACCCGGATGCACGCCGACGCTTGGCTGCCGCAGATTGTCGAATTCGAACGAATGGGCGAAGGTGCCGTTGGCCAAAGCGGCGGCCGGCGCGCTGACGCGGCGCAGCGCCGGGCTCAGCACCGTGCTCGCGCCTTTGCCGTTCGAATGTCCACCCGCACTTTCGCCAACATGAAACGCGAAGTCCGCAACGCTCTTGCCCCAAGGCAGACCGGAGCCGAACAGCGCCACCGCAACGGCATCGATCAGGCACGCTTTGGTGATGGCGATCACCGGTTCGGGAATATCTTCGTAGCGCAATGCGGTCGCGAACTCCGCGAGCCTCTTTGTTTCACCGGCCATTTGAATCTCTTGTGAATCTCTTGCGATCAAAATCTCTGCAGCTTTCGGCCTTCCCACTGCGCGTCACGCGGCGCCGGTCAGTCCTGCTGCCGCCCATCGCGGACATTGCTGCCATTGCCGCGGCTTTCGCGCAACTGCGCGCGCAACATGTCCTTGCGCAGCTCGAGTGTCTTGCGTCGATGCGCGCGCGCAAGCTCCTCGGCGCGGTCGGGGTCGCGCGCCACGATAGCCTGAAGGAGGTCGCGATGCTCCTTCAACGCCTCGGCCGGTCGGCCCGCGACATAAAGCGTGGAAGTCCGCATCTGCCGGACATGGTCGAGCAGGCTTTTCAGCGACTGCAACAGGCGATCGTTATGCGCGGCGCGGCAGATCAGTCTGTGAAACTCCGCGGTCAGGGGCCGCAGCGCCGCGATATCGCCGCGCTGCCGCACCGCCTCCATGTCGTCGAGCATTTCCCGGATTTCGGCGATCTCGCTCGGCGTGGCGTTCTCCGCCGCCAAGCGCGCCGCCATGCCTTCGAGCGCCTCGCGCACATAGAACAGTTCGGTGAGATCCTTCTCGCTGAATTCGCGCACGATCAGGCCCGAGCCGGAGCGCTCGACCAGCCCCTCAGCCTCGAGCTTGCGCAAAGCTTCGCGCACGGGCGTACGGCTGACACGGAGATCGTTCGCCAGCGCGTCGCTGCGCAGCCGCTCACCCGGCGCAAGATCGCCCTGCAGGATACCCTGCCGCAACGCCTGATAGGCGGCATCGGCTGTGGTGGCCGCGCCGGAGTCTTGCAATGGTGTACGCAACGGCATTTTCGACCTTTATTTACGTGTAGCCGAGCCAGCGCCAATAAGTGGCGGCGAAGGCAAGCAGCATCACATAGGCGATCGCGGTGAGCACAAGGCCGACGCGAATGAAGTCGCGCGCCTCGAAGGTTCCGGTCCCGTAGGCCAGCATGTTTTGCGGGCCGTTGATCGGAAGAATCCAGCCGACGCTGGTCACGAAGGACAGCAGCATGGTGATGCCGGCGATCTTCTGGATCGGCAATTGCGTCTGCTGCAGCATGCTGATCATCACCGGGATCATGGTGGTCGCCATCGCCGCACCACTCGCAAAGCCCAGATGGACCACGATCAGGAACAGCCACAGCACGGCGAGGATCGCGAACACCGACAAATGCTGCACGTCGAAGACCGTGACGACATAAGAGGCGAGCCACGCCGCGGCGCCGGTTTTTAACAGCGCGGTGCCGAGGCCGACGCCGACGCCGAGCTGAATGAGGATGCCCCACGGCACGCGCGCCTGCACTTGCGGCCATTTCAACATGCCGATTCCCGGCACGAACATCAGCGCCACGGCCGCGACGGCGACCGTCGACGAATCGAAATCGTGCAATTTCTTTTCCGTCGCCCAAAATCCGAGCAATACGACCGAAAAGATCAGAAGCTTAATCTCATCCGGCGTCATCGGACCGAGCTTCTCCGGAGCGGATGGAATGTTGTCGTTCCCCGCCGCGGTCTCGCCCGCCAAAACTTCGCCTGCCAAGACTTCGCCTGACCTGGGCGCCATCATTTTCATGAGCAAAAAATACAGCGCGACGCTCAGCGCCAGCGAGAACGGCGCGCCGACGATCAACCAATCCGCCCACGAAATCCGCGTGTGGATGGTGCGCTCCATCAGCGCATTGACATAGACATTCTGCGCCGCGCCGGTCGCGATCCCCATCGCCCAGATCAGCGACAGATAGCAGATCGACATCATCAGCATGCCGGCGACGCGGCTTTTCTTGTCGATGCCGAAGGCCGAGATCAGGCCGAGGATGATCGGCGTCAAGCAGGCGACACGTGCGGAGGCGGTCGGAATGAAAAAGGCGAGCACCGCCATGACGACAATGGTGCCGATGAGCAGGCGGCTGCGGCTGGTGCCGAGCAGCGAAATCACCTTGAAGGCGAGGCGACGATCGAGCCCGGTGATCGCCATGGCCGCGGCGATCACTAACGACGCCGCGATCAGTGCGACGGCGGGATTGGTGAACCCGTCGAGCGTCACGGACAGCGCGGCACCGGTGCCGAGCGCCCGTTCCGGATGCGCCGGATCGGGCGCGAGCCCGAGCAGAAAAGCCATCAAGGCCATCAGCATGATCGAGCTCGCGGCATATTCCACTGCTTCGGTCATCCAAATAATGACCGCGAAGGCGAATATGCCCAGCATGTATTGCCCGGCGACCGATAGCCCCGCCGGTTGCGGCATGGCGATGATGGCGGCGAGCGCCGCGACGCCGATCAGCAGGCCCCAGAATTTTATCGACGTTTGTTGGGTTCCGGCCGATCTCGCGCCGGGTGAAGCGGCGCCGGACGCGACGGCATGTTGGGTATCCGACATCAACTCCCCCTGCGTCGCCTGCGCCCCCGCTCTCTTCACGCCATTGCGCTCGACGGTGCTCGCTTCAAGCGACCGGCCGAAGCGTATCGTGCTTGGCCGCGCGAAACTACCACTTGTCGCGTCCTCGGACGGGCCCAGGACGCGCTTTATTGTGCTTCCTGATTAGCTCGTGCGCGCGATGCGCCGCGTCACCGGCCGATAACTGAAGGCCGTCGGCACGAACAACGAATGGATGCCGGCGCCGCCGGCAACGACGACGTTGATGTCCTCGGGCCGGTCCGCAACGCCGATATGATCGGGATCGCCGACTTCGGCGAACCAGCGAGAGCGGCGGTGGCGCAAGCCTTCGACGCTGCGCTTGGCGAAGCGCGACAACGGGATGCGGGCGCGCTCGAACACGGCATTGCGAATTTCCTTTTTGCCGATGCCGTCGCGCGCCAAAGTGCCGGCATGTTCCGGGCTGACGACAAACAGCGGCCCGGTCGGAAAGATGATGTTGTTGTGGCCGAGCGCTGTGGTCGCGCCGATGAAGTGCTCGAGAATGTCCTGGCCGGTCTTGCAGCCGTAGGTGAAGATATTGTGCGGCCCCGAGGCGCCGATCACGGTGACGGTGTTGTCATCCGCGGCGAAGCCGGCATCGACATGCAGCGGCGACCAGGGACTGTCGGCCTCGGCCTCGGCAATGCAGGAACTGAACTTGCCGGCTTGGCCATGGGTCGCCATGTCGGTTTCGCCGGCAATGTCGCCGCCGATATTGCGCAGCACGAGCTGTACGGCGCGGCCGATCGTGGCATTGGCGCGCGCGCCCTGGCCGAACACATTGCCGCGGGCATTGATGTCGAGTTTGTCGACGATCGGACCGTTGACGATGAGAAGCGGCGCGGTGGTGTTGGTTGCAGTCTGAATGCCGTAGAGCTGGCAGTCGCTGTCGAGCAGCGCATCGATCGCCGCGAGCACGACCGGGAAATAATCCGGCTTGCATCCGGCCATCACCGCGTTGATGGCGATCTTTTCGATGGCGGCGTCGCGCCAGCATGGCGGAATCGGTCCGATCTGGTCCTTGGCGTCGCGGCCCGAGGCCTCGATCATGGCGGCGACTTTGTTGACGGTCGGGAACACGACCGGAAGCCCGTCGGTCCAGCCGCGAGCGAACAGCATTTCCTGGTCGTCATTGTCGTTGGCGCCGTCGAACCGATGCGGCGCTGTCACGGCCGCGGAGCTTTTCGTGTCGCGGGTCAGGCGCTCGACCAGTCCCTCGAGCGCCGCATCGGCGCGCTCGGTGACTGCGCTCTGCAGCGCGGTGTGCATCGGATGCGGGATTTTCACCAGCGGCAGTTCCGCCAAGCCGCGGCCGGCGGCCTGTTTGCGCGCAGCTTCGGCAAAAGCCGTGCTGAACACGGCGGCGGTCGGAATGCCGCGCCGTTCGATCTCCACGGCGTCGGCGACATTGATCGAAGTCGAGGTGCCGCAATCGCCGAAGCACAGCACCACGGCATCGCATTGGGCAAGCCGCGACAGATCGGCCTCGCTCAGACGATCCTTCGGCGCCAGCTTGCGCACGATCGGACCGGGCACGACGGCATAGCGATCGCCGAACTGATGGCACAGCCGCTTGATGAAGAGATCGGCATTGCACTTGCTGTTGTCGACGAAGCCCAAGCGCTTGCCGCGAACATCCTCCAGGCGCGGTGCGCCGGTAAATGTCGCGGGACGATCGGCGACAGTCGGTTCCAACAGCTCCAGCGCCATCGCGCGATCTCCTTGGGAATCAATGGATATTATTGGATCCAATATAATCCAGATGATCGTGGCTGGCAAATGCAGGATTGTTGCACGCGATTTGCGCGGCCAAGTACCCTGTCTAACCCCGCTGGAAGGCCCTTATTTTTGGCGAGCGGCGGCGGCCGCCGCGGCGCGGCCGTCTCAGATGCTGAGGAAGCTCTCCGCCACTTCGGGCATTTTGAACAGCACATCCGGCCTGTCGTGGTAGCGCACGCGGCCGGTCTGCAGCACATAGATGCGGTCGGTGATGTTGCCGGTGAGCGTCGCATTCTGCTCGGCGAGCAGGATGGTCATGCCGAGTGATTTGAGCTGCTTGAGGCGTTCGCCGATCTCACCGATGACGATCGGGGCGAGCCCCAGCGACGGCTCGTCGAGAATGAGCAGCTTGGGCTCCGACATCAGGCCCATGCCGACAGCCAGCATCTGTTGCTGGCCGCCCGACAGCGTGCCGGCGAGCTGATGCCGCCGCTCGCGCAGCACCGGAAACAGATCGAAGCAGCGCTGCATATTGTCGGCCATGCGGTGGCGCGTCGGCAGCGGATAACCGCCCATCATCAAATTCTCTTCGACCGACATGCGCGCGAACAGGCCGCGGCCTTCGGGCACGAGCGCGATGCCCATGCGGTTGCGCTGATGCGGCGGCTCGGCGCCAAGCGCCCTGCCCTTGAACGCGACGCGGCCTGACGCCGCCGGCACCAGCCCAGCAATGGCGCGAACCAGCGAACTCTTGCCGGCGCCGTTGGCACCGATGACGCCGACGATCTCGCCGTCGCCGACGCTGATATCGACGCCGTCGAGCGCGAGGAACGGCCCGTATTTGATGACCAGCGCCTCGGTCTCAAGCATGCGCTGTCCCCAGATATTGCTCGATGACGCGCTTGTCCTTGAGGATTTCGGCGGGCGGGCCGTCGGCGACCTTTTCGCCGGTGATGAGAACGACGACGCGGTCGGCAAGCTCCCGGATCACGCGCATCGTGTGCTCGATGACGAAGATCGCGCAGCGCGATTTGAGCTCCTGCAGGATCTGCATCATGGCGCGGATTTCGCCCGGCGCGAGGCCGCCGACCGGCTCGTCGAGCATGATCAGCCGCGGCCGCATCAAGAGCCGCATCGCGAGCTCGAGCCGGCGCTGCTCGAATAACGTGAGACTGCCGGCCATCGCATCGAGCCGGCTGTCGAGCTTGAGCCATTGCAGCAGTTCGACCCGCTCGGCGGCTTCGAGCGTATGTGCGCGATCTTCGAGCACCAGCATCGCGGTCTCGAGATTGTCGCGCACGGAGAGTCGGGCAAACAGCCGCACCGCCTGGAACGTGCGGGCGAGCCCGGCATCGGCCACTTTGTGCGGACGCGCGCCGGTAATGTCTGCGCCTTCGAAATCGACTTTGCCGCTGTCGAGCGCGAGCTCGCCGGTCACGGCATTGACGAACGACGTCTTGCCGGAACCGTTCGGCCCGATCATGCCGAGCGTCTCGCCGGAACGCTGCGTCACATCGACATTGCGCAAGGCGTGAACGCCGCCGAAGCGCTTGCAAAGATTATGCGCCGTGAACAGGTCGGTCATTGCGGCAGTTCCTTGGGAAATTCTTCGGGCAGCCCTTCAGAGCGACTCGCAAGCGAGCGGCGCAGCGCCGGCCACGACTGGGCGCCGCGCGTCAGCGCGCCGTAAATGCCGCCCGGCATCAGCACGATCACGGCAATGATCAGCGCGCCATAGATCACGTCTTTCAGCGTATCGTATTGCTGCAGCATGAACGGCACCGGGGCGAGAATGAGCGCGCCGACCACCGGACCCATCAAAGTGCCGCGGCCGCCGAAGGTAACCATCAGCCAGATGCTCAAGCTCGAGAGCAGATCGAAGCTCCGCGGCGAGGCAAAGCCGACATAGGTGGCGTAAAGCGCGCCGCCGACGCCGGCGAACAGCGAGCCGACGAAAAACACCAGCATCTTGTTGCGCACCACATTGATGCCGATCGCCTCGGCCAGAACTTCATCTTCGCGGATCGCGATCAGGCGGCGGCCGAACGGCGACTGCACGATGGCCCAGACGGCGACCAGGCTGAGCCACGCCGCGATCGTCAAAAGGACATCGAAGCTCGCGCCGCGTAGCGTCGCGGTGGTGAACGGAATATCCGGCGGCGGGATCTGGCTGATGCCGGTGTCGCCATTGGTCAGATTGACGAAATAGACGAAGCCGAGGCTCAGCACGGTCTGAATGACGAGCGAGGACAGCGCAAAGTAGAAGCCCTTGAGCCGCAGCGACGGCAGGCCAAGCAGTACGCCGACCGCAGCCGCGCTCACGGCGGCGAGCGGCATCGCGAGCCAGAACGACCAGCCGAAGCGCATCACCAGTCCGACCATGATATAGGCGCTGACCCCGGCGATCCCGGCATAAGCGAGCGACACCAGGCCGGTGAAGCCCGTGAGCAGATTCATGCCGGCGGCCCACATGATGCTGATCATGGTGATGCCGCTGACGAAGGCGAGGAAGCGGTTCTCGCGCAGCACGATGGTCAAGAGCAGGCCGGCTGCGAGCAAGAGCACGAGCTGCGGCTTGAATGCGGTGTCGAGCAATCGCCTCATCGCGCAAACAGCCCGGACGGTTTGATCAGCAGGATCGCCAGCATGGCGGCGAGGTAGGAGAATGTCGCGACCGTCGGATTGGCGAAAATACTGACGCCGGCCTGGGTGAAGCCGAACACCATGCCGACCACGACGGCGCCGAGCACCGAGCCCGGGCCGCCGACGATCATGATAGCGAAAGCCGTCACCGCCATGGTCCAGGCCACTGTCAGGTCGAAGCTGTAGGCCATGCCGTAGAGGATGCCGCCGGCAAAGATCGACAACATGCCGACCACAAAAGACAGCCGGTAGATCGCGCGCACATTGACGCCGCGCAGCGCCGCGGCCTCGCGGTTCTGAAACACCGCACGTAGCGCACGGCCGTAAGGATGAAACCGCAGCATGATGAACAGCAGCGCCAGCAGAACGCTTGCCGCTACAAGGACGAAGATGCGGTTATTGGTCATCGGAAACGGGCCGATGAAGGTGATGCCGCCGACGATCGGCGGCAGATTGAACTGATCGCTCCAGCGGCCGTAGGTGACCGAGAAAATGCCCGACAGGATCTGCGTGACGCCGAGCGTGACCACGAAGTAAGCGATGTTGCGGTCCGGCACGTCGTAGAAGCGCCGGATCAGGGTGGCTTCGAGGAAATAGCTGATCGGCAGACTCACCAATAATGTGAGCAAAGCAGCGGCCCAGATCGGCATGGCCAGCCAGGTGGCAAAGCTCCAGCAGATCAATGCCGCAGAGAGAAAGAACTGGCCGTTCGCGGCATTCGGCAGCCAGATGCTGCCATAGACGATGGTGACGCCGGCGGCGACCAGCGAAAAGATGACGCCGAGCACCAGACCCGTCGTGATCACCGAGATCGCGACCAGGAGCACGGCGCTACTCATCATCGCAGTCTCCGCTCTGCGGCGGGCCCGGCTTTATTTGACGAGATCATAAACCGGCAGCGTTTCCGGCGCCCATTCGATATAGAACAGCTTCTTAGCGGTATAGCTCTTCGGCGGCGCAACGCCGGTCAGCTGCATGTAATACATATACTCCTTGCGCGCGCCGTTCTTGTCGAAGGAGATCGGAACGCCCGAAGTCGGCTCGACCATATTGAGCGCCGACATGGCGTCGCGGAATTTCTCACGATCGACGCTGCCGGCCTTTTCGAGCGCCGCTTTGATGATATAGGGCGTGTTGTAGCAGAAATTCTCGATATAGCCTGGGATACGCCCGACGGTCTGGAGGTAGTCGTCCGCGAATGCGCGTCCGGCCGGCGTTACATTATCGAGATTGGTGTCGAAGAACGAACCGTAGATCAAGCCGACGCTGCGTTGCCCGTAGCCCAGCAGCGTGGTGGTGGTGCCGACATTGTGGATGATCTGCTCGGGCTTAATGCCGAGATCCAGCAGTTGATTGGTCGCCGTCACGTCGAAGGCGCCGACGGTCGCGAGATAGACGTAATCCGGCTGGGCGGCGACGATCTGCGCCGCCTGCACGGTGGCGTCGTTGCTGCCTTGCGGGAACAGAATATCGGAGACGATGCTGATGTTCTCTTTCGGCGCCTGATATTTGATGCCGGCAACGATGGCGCGGGCGAGCGCGATGTCATTATACATCAAAGCGACCTTGGCGCCGGGCTTTTGTCCGGCGATGAATTTCGCCGCAGCGTAGCCCCAGCCCACGGCGTCAGACTCGATGCGGAAGGTGTAATGCGTGCCGGGCTTGGTGAGTTGCGCAAAGGCGGCGACCGGGACGACGAACGGCACCTTGTTCTGTTCGGCATAACCATAGACGGCGAGCGCGATATCCGAACTGGTCGGGCCGGTCAGCGCCAGCACATTGTCCTGGACGTCGAAACTGCGCGCGGCCGCCACCGCCTGCGCCGGATTGGTCTGGTCGTCGACGATCTTGAAGTTGAGCGGGCGGCCGAGCGCGCCGCCTTCGGCCGCGATCTTCTTCTGCGCATATTCGATGCCTTGGCGGCAGGCGGTGCCGAAGAACGAGTAAGACCCGCTCAATTCGGTGATGACGCCGACCGTGATCGGCGCGCCGGATTGCGCCCGCGCGGGCGCGGCGGCGAACGCTAGCGCCGCGCCGACCGCTGCGGCAGCGATGAGGCCGCGATTATTCAAGATGCCGCGTGATGCCGCACTCTTGCTCATTATGATCTCCCCCTGAATTTCTCATTTTTTTCGATTGCGATTGTTGTCGTCTATCAGTGCGTCAACAACACCGCCCGGACATGGCGATGACCAGCCGCTCGTCATCGCTCAGCTGGCGATTGTCCTGCGGGCGGCGGCGATTGAGATTGCGCGACCAGCCCTCGCCCGGCGCATCCGGGATTTCCGGATCGTTGACCGGCAGGCCTTGCTTGCGCATGTCTTCGCGGCGCGCCTGCGTGCGGACCAGATCGACGTCGAGCGCGCCGTCGCGAAATACGATGCCGTAATGCGTCTCGGCGGATTCTTTGGTGACATAGCCCTGGCGCACGTCGCGCTCGACCTTTTCCGGTTCGCGCTCGAGCGGCGAGCCGTAGCCCCCGCCGCCGCCGGAGCGGATGATGTAAGCGTCGCCCGGCTCCAGAATCTGATCGAAGGCCTTGCCGTTTTGAAATCCCTGCTCGTCCTCGCCGAAGCGATGGATGGCGACGGCATTGCCGAAACCCGAGAGGCCGCCATAGAGACCCCACGGCCGGCAACGCACCCGGTCCATCTGCGCGTTGAAACTGATTTTCGCGCGCATCTGCACGATCTGTTCGGTGCCGAGTCCGCCGCGGAATTTGCCGGCCCCGCCGGAATCGGCACGCAGCGCATAACGCTCGACCAGAACCGGATATTTCGCCTCGACCTGCTCGCTCGGCCCGTTGTGGGTGTCGCCGTCATTGATGGCGATGGTGGCATTGATACCGTCACTGTCGTGCTTGGCGCCCCAGCCGCCGCCGACGAGACCGCCGAGATAAATAAAGAAGCGGTTATCGGCCGGACGCCGGCCGTTGACCCGGGCGACGCAAAGATCGGCGTGATGGCCGGCAATGACGCGATCGGGCAGCGCCGGCGCCAGCGCCTTGAAGATCGTGTCGACGATGGTCATCGGAAAGGTCATCCACATCCGCATCGCCGACGGCTTCTGCGCGCTGACGACGCGGCCGGGCGGCAGCACGATATCGAGCGCGCGGAATTGGCCGTCATTGATCGGCAGATCGAGCGCCGAGGTCAGGCACTTGAACGCGACTTGGCAGCAGGCGCGGCCCGCGGTCTCGCCGGAATTGTAGAAGCCCGCGACTTGCTTAGATACATCCGACAAATCGACTTTCATGCGGTCGCCCGCGACCTCGACCTTGACGCGGATGGGAATGCGCTTGCCGAGTGCAACGCCATCGTCGTCCATATAGGACTCCGCCTCATAGACGCCGTCGGGCATTTGCAGCACGCGCTCGCGCGCCACCGCTTCGCTCTGATTCATGATGGCGTCGATGGAGCCGAGCACGGCATCGATGCTGTATTTCTGGATCAATTCGAGGAAGCGCTTCTCGCCGGTCTTCACCGCGGCGATCTGAGCGCGGAAATCACCCATGGCATTTTCCGGCACCCGCACATTCATGCGGATGATGTCGATAATATCCTGGTTCGGCTCGCCCTTGCGATAGGCCTTCACGATCGGCATCTGCAGGCCTTCGGAATAAATGTCGGTGGTGACGCCCGACAGCGTGCCGCCAACATCGGGCCAATGCGCCATGCAGCTCGAAAAAGCGACGACTTCGCCGTCGTGGAAAATCGGCACCGAGAAGGTCATGTGGTTGAGATGGCTTCCGGTCGTATAGGCGTCGTTGGTGAGGAGAATGTCGCCCGGATCCATTCTGTCGAGGCCATAGTGCTTGATCTTGGCCTTGACCGTGTCGCTCATGCCGCGAATGAACATCGGCAGGCCGAGCCCGATCGAAACCGTCTCGCCGCGCGCATTGAACAGGCCGACGGTGAAGTCCAGCGCCTCGTAGATGATCATGTTATAGGCGGTGCGCATCAGATTGGTCTTCATCTCCTCGGTCGCGGCGATGAGGCCGTTGCGCACCACTTCGACGGTCACCGGGTCGATCCGTCCTTCGCTCCCACCTTGCGTCTTGACGTCCGACTTTTTGTCGAAAGCGACATTCATCGTCAGCTTCTCCCGGTTGCGATGATCAGGTTGCCGAGGCCGTCGACGTCGAGCACATCGCCCGGATGCACGACCGTGGTCGAGGCATATTCCTCGATCAGCGCTGGGCCGTTGATCGTGTTGGACGCGACAAGTTCGGCGCGATCGTAGGTCGGCGTTTCGACAAAGCCTGAATCGGCGAAATAGACCAGACGATTGCTGCGGAAGGCCTTGGCCGGCGGCTCCGCCGCGCCGGCCGCCATGGTCTGCTGGCGCGGCTTCCTCATGAGACCGACCACGGCGCAGCGCAGGCTTACGATCTCGGCCGGCTCGCCGGGCGACGCATAGCCGTAACGCGTCTCGTGCACGGCATCGAAGCAGCTTTTGATGCCGTCGCGATCCTGGGCGGCGAACAGTTCGGTCGGCAATTCGACGCTGACGGCATGCTCCTGACCGACATAGCGCATGTCGGCGCCGCGCGAGACGACGATTTCCTGCAGATCGACATGAGCATGGCTGATGCCGGCGCGGCCGCGCCGCTCCATGTCCTGATAAAGATCTTCCATATCCGCGAACGACGCCTTGGCGAGCGGCGTGAACCAGGTGTGGACGAAGTCGCGGCGTAGGTCGGCCATCAGCATGCCGTAGGCCGAGAAGTGCCCCGGCGCGCGCGGAACGACGACTTTGCCGATGCGCAATTCGCGCGCCACCATGGCGGCGTGCAAAGGACCGGCGCCGCCATAGGCGAACAGCGCGAAATCCGCGGCATCAAGCCCGCGCTCGGTGGTCACCCAGCGCACCACATGCGACATCTTCGTGGTCGCGATGCGCAGGATGCCCTCGGCGGCTTCGGTCAGTGTCAGTCCAAGGGGTTTGGCGATCTTGTCGTTAAGCGCCTTTTTCGCACCTTCGACGTCGAGCTTCATCTCGCCGCCGAGAAAGCGGTCGGCGGCAAGCCGGCCGAGCACGAGATTGGCGTCGGTGATGGTCGGCTCCTCGCCGCCGAGGCCGTAGCAGACCGGTCCCGGCGCCGCGCCTGCGCTTTCCGGTCCCACCCGCAAAGCGCCGGCAAGACCCGCGCGCGCGATGCTGCCGCCGCCGGTGCCGACTTCCTGGATGTCGATCATCGGCATTTGCACCGGCAGCCCCGTGGCATAACCGCCGACCAGCGCACCGCCAGTCATCAGCACATGGCCGTTATGGATGACGCCGGCTTTCGCCGTGGTGCCGCCCATGTCGAAGGCAATGGCATTGCCGAAGCCCATACTGTCGCAAAGAATCTTGGTGCCGATCACGCCGGCGGCCGGCCCCGATTCCAGCATGCGAATGCAGGAATCGCGCGCTTCATCAACGTCAAACAAACCGCCGGTCGATTGCACGATCAGGAACGTGCCGTCGAAATTGGCCTCGCCGAGATGGGTGTTCATTCCCGAGAGGTAGTTGCGCACCCGCGGACCGACATAGGCATTGGCGGCGACCGTCGAGGAGCGTTCGAACTCACGATATTCCTGAGATAATTCATGCGATGCCGAGACGAACAGACCCGGGCACATCTCCTGCACGATCGCCTTTGCCCGCTGCTCATGGGCCGGATTGCGATAGGAGTGCAGGAACAGAATGGCGATAGCATCGATGCCGGAGCGGACCAGATCCTCGACGATGCGGCGGACCTGGTCCTCGTCGAGCTTGATCAGCACATTGCCCTGCGCGTCGACGCGCTCGCGGATTTCAAAGCGTAGCGCCCGTTCGATCAGCGGCTGATGTTTCTGAAAGAACAGATTGTAGGATTCCGGACGGTTGACGCGACCGATCTCGTAGATGTCGCGAAAGCCCTGCGTGGTGAGCAGCGCGCATTTGGCGCCGCTGCGCTCCAGGATAGTGTTGATGGCAACCGTCGTGCCGTGCAGAAACAATCGCGCATCGGCGAAGGTCGTTCCGGCCTTGCGAACGCCGGTGGCAATGCCGTCGACCAGGCGCGCCGGCGTCGTGAGCGTCTTGCCGAGGCTGAATTCGCCGGTCCGCTCATTGAACGCGGCAATGTCGGTGAATGTGCCCCCTACATCCGCCGACAAGCGGATTCGATCGGTTTGCGCGTCCAACCCCTGCACTCCCTTAGTCTTTAACTTGTTTCTTGGCGTTCTTTGGCGATTGAATCCAGTAAAGCCCAGTTCCGCTCGCGCCCGCAAGCAAGGCGTCGCGATTCAGCAATGTCCGTGACGGTAGCCTGACCGGCATTTTGAGCAGGCCGGTCTTCGATACACAACTTGCCCTGGCAGCTTCGGCTTAAGCCTAGCCGATCTAGCCGAGCCGAATTTTCGCCTTGCCGTTTGTCTTTGCCGCGCCCACCTTGCGCCCGCGCATTGACCCCCGCTTGGACCCGTGTTTGGGCAAGGCGGTGCGCGCTGCGGCATCGACATGTTTGATGGCGGCAGCCCGCGCCGCTTTGGGATTGCGCGCGAACAGAGCGCCGGCCAGTTTCTTCAGCTCGGTCAGGCTTGCGATCCAGCGCTTGTCGTCCTGGCGCGACGTCGCGCGCAATTGATTGATGCGGTTGCCGAGATGATCGAGCAGATCGCGCACCACGGCGTTCTTGGCGCCGAGGCAGATCGCATCATAAAAGCCCTTCTTGGCGTCGAGGATTTTTTCGAAATCTTTGGCGAGATAGGCATCCTCCAGGTGATGCAGTGCGGTCTTGAGCTTTTCGACATCGAGCGCGTTGGCGGATTGCGCGAACTGAGCGGCGACCAGGCCTTCGAGCGCGGCGCGGACCTGATAAATGTTGCCGGCATCCTCCTCGCTGATTTCGGCGACGACGAGCCCGCGCGGCACCGCGACGAGGAGCTTTTCCGCCTGCAGCTCGCGCAGCGCCTCGCGCAGCGAGGTGCGGCTGACATTGAGCTCCTGGCACAAATCTTTTTCGACGAGACGGTCGCCGGGCTTGAGCTCGCCGGTCGCGATGGCGCGGCGCAGCGCCGCGCTGATCTTGCGACGAAGCGGCGCGGCTTCGAGCTTCAGCGGCACGAGCGCAAGAGAGGAAATAGCGACGACTTTGTCGTTCATGAATTATCTCGCTGCGACTGCACTCAATTGCTGCGCCATCCAATCCGCCGACTGCGGACGATAGCTGTAAGGCCGATTGTGAGCGACGTGATTGCCATCCTCGATGACGAGCAACTCGACCGGGCCCTTGACCTCCGACGCGAGCCGCCGCGCGTCCTCGGGCGGGCAGAGCCGATCGAGACCTGCGGCAATGATGAAGATCGGGCATTCGATCTTGGCGCCGACGCCTTCGAGCGACAGCTCGAAGGCTTTCTTATGCGCTTCGGCGTCGCTCTTGCTGTGGCTGCGCTGGATATAGGCGGCGCGCGTAAGCTCCGGCAGCTTCGCCCACAGCGCCCCCCAATTGTACGGGCCGCAATTGGCGATCGCCGCCTTGATGCGCTTCTCGAAGGCGGCGGCGCGCGGCGCATAATAGCCGCCGAGGCTGATGCCCCAGATGCCGAGCCGCTTGCTGTCGACATCCGGCCGCCTGGCTTCGAGCCAATCGATCACCGGGCCGACGACATTTTCGTAATCCGGCCGGATCGGGAAATCGTATTCCGCCTCGCCCTGCCCCGGCCCGTCGAAAGCGAGAATGGCCATGCCGCGGTCGAGAAAGGTTTGCTGGAACGTGACGAGCTCTTCCTTGGTCGAATCCAGTCCCATGGTCATGAGCACGATCGGCGGCTTTTGCACGCCGCGCGGCTTGCGCAGCACACCGGCGAGTTCCTTGCCCTCGTAAGGAATGAGGACGCGTTCGCCGGGCGGCTCCATATGCGGCAGCGCCGCGGTCAGGCATTCAACGGCTTTGCCGTGGGCGGCCTTCATCTGCGCCATGTCCTGCACGAACAGATATTTGGCGAAGTGATAAGTGACCGAAGCGCGAAGCAGATGATCGCGCGCGCTGACATAGCGCTTCTGCACCAGCGCAGCGCGGCCGCGCGCTTCGTGCTCGCCGGCGCGGGCGGACCACGCGCGGCACCAGTCGTCCCAGCTATGCAGCGCCGACGTCACATCCTTGAAGTCGCTGAAATCGACGCCGTTGACGGTAAAGCGCGGGCCCCAATGCGCCGCGGCATTGGTGACCTTGGTGTCCTGCTTGGCATCTTTGATCTTTGCGTCGACGTTCATTGACACTCCTGTACCCACTGCGACCCGCTCACGCCCCCGCTGACGGTGGCCTGTTCTAGCCGATTGTCGTATTGTATGACAATACGATTGACAGGCCGATCGGGCGCACTTAATTGGCGCGAAGCGACGCCGTATTGCGGCGGAGCATGATCTTTCTGAAAACCGGTTTCCACTTTTCCGGATCATGCGCTAATGGCAGGCGACGCGGAAACGCCGAAAGCTGCGAAAGGCAATATGTCGAGCGAGTTGTTGGGCGACTTGATCGGGCGCTCGGTGCCCCGCGTCGAAGACGCGCGGCTCTTGCGCGGCCAGGCGCGCTATATCGACGACATCGTTTTGCCCGACATGTTGCACGCGGTCTTTGCGCGCAGCCGCTCCGCGCATGCCCGCATCAAAAGCGCCGATACCGCCGCGGCCAAGGCGCTGCCCGGCGTGCATGCCGTCTTATTATATGCGGATCTGCGACCGCTGCTGACCTGCGACCGCATTCCGCTGGCGCTTGCGGCGGCGGCGGTGAAATTCGATGCCGAGCCGAGTTGTCTTGTCGACAACGAAGCCTGCTATGCCGGCGAGCCGATTGCGCTTGTGGTGGCCGACAATCGCCCCACGGCGGAAGACGCGGCGGCTTTGATCGAAGTCGATTACGACGAATTGCCAGCCGTCACCGATCCTTATGAAGGACTACAGCCCGGTGCGTCGCGCGCGCGGCTTGATTGTCCGGACAATCTGACGGCGGAACACAACGTCAAATACGGCGACGTTGAACGCAGCTTTGCGACCGCGGCGTATCGTTTTGCCGAACAGTTCCGCATGGACAAAGGCGGCGGCTTCTCGATCGAGCCGCGCGGCGTAATCGCGCGCTACGACGCCAATGAAGATCTGTTGACGGTGTGGGACGGCACGCAGACGCCACATCGCGCCAAGACAGTGATGGCGCAGACACTGGGGCTATTGGAGCATCAGGTGCGTGTGGTGGCGCCCGATGTTGGCGGCGGCTTCGGCCCCAAAGCCGTGTTTCATCCGGAAGAGATCGCGATCCCTGCGGCGGCATTGCTGCTGCGCCGCCCGATCAAATGGATCGAGGATCGGCTCGAAAGCTTCACCGCGACGGTGCAGGAGCGGCGGCAGATCTGGGACGTCGAAGCTGCGTTCGACGCTGAGGGCAAGCTCGGCGGCATTCGCGGCCGCATCTATCACGATCACGGCGCCAATGTGCCTTACGGCGTGGCGCTGCCCTATAATGGCATCACCAACATGATCGGGCCCTATGTGCTGCCCGCGCTGCACCTCGTCGCTTCGCTGTGCCTGACCAATATGGTGCCGGTGGCGCCGACGCGCGGCGCCGGCCGGCCGCAAGGCACCTTCGTGATGGAGCGCATCCTCGACCGCATCGCCAGGACGTTAAACCTTACGCGCGACGAGGTGCGGCGGCGCAATCTCATTGCGCCGGAGAAAATGCCTTACGCGACGCCGATCAAGCAGCGCGACGGCAGTGTGATGACTTATGACAGCGGCGACTACCCCGAGTGCCAACGGCGCGCGCTGAAGGCCGCCGACTGGGACACGTTCGCAGCACGCCGCGCCGCGGCGGCGCGCGTGGGACGGCTTCTCGGCATCGGGCTCGCGAATTATGTCGAAGGCACCGGCCGCGGACCGTTCGAAAGCGGCGCTATCCGCATCGGTGCATCCGGGCAGATCGTGGTTTCGACCGGCGCGACAGCACAGGGCCAAGGCACCAAGACCATGCTGGCGCAGCTCGCGGCGAGCGTGTTCGGCGTTGCGGCCGATCGCGTTCACGTGGTCGACGGCGATACCGCGGCGACATCGTTGGGCCTCGGCGCTTTCGCCAGCCGCCAGGCAGTGACCGCCGGCAATGCCGTCTATCTCGCGGCGCAGAACGTCGCCGACAAGGCCAAAGCCGTGGCCTCTTTGATGCTCGAAGCCGCGCCGGAGGATCTCGAACTGAAAGACGGCGAGATCCGCGTCGCTGGCGTGCCAAAACTGAAAAAGAGCCTCGCCGAGATCGCGCGCGCGCTCGGCGGCCTGCCCGGCTTTGCGCTCCCCGGCAATATGAATCCCGGCCTCGCCGCAGCGGTCGATTATCAGCCGGCGGGCATGACCTATACCAACGGCACCCATATCGCCGAAGCCGAAGTGAATCCGATTTCCGGCGCGGTGAAAATCCTCCGCTACACCGTGGTTCACGATTGCGGCCGCATGATCAATCCGATGATGGTCGAGGGTCAGGTCTGCGGCGGCGTGGTTCATGGCATCGGCGCGACCCTGTTCGAGCTGATGCGGTTCGACGAGACCGGCCAGCCGCTCACCGGAACGCTCGCCGATTATCTGCTGCCGACGGCCGATGTCGTGCCGCGCATCGGCATCCATCACATGGAATCGCCCTCGCCGCTCAATCCGCTCGGCGTCAAGGGCGCGGCAGAAAGCGGCACGATCGGGGCGCCGAGCGTCATTGTCTCGGCGATCGAGGACGCGCTGCATCCGCTCGATCTTCGCATCGCCGAATTGCCGATCCTGCCGGCGCGGCTGCGCGCGCTGATACGTGAGGCGCAAAGACTTGAGGCGCAAAGACTTGCCGCGCAACAGGCGGCGCACCGCACATGAAGCCGTCGCCTTTCACCTATCATGCGCCGCGAACGCTCGACGAGGCGCTCGATCTCCTGGCGACGTTCGACAATGCGCGTGTGCTCGCCGGCGGCCAATCGCTGATGCCGATGATGAATTACCGGGTGGTGCAGCCGGAGCATCTGATCGACCTCGGCCGCATCGCGGAACTCGCGTTCATTGATGACACGCCCGACGGCCTGAAGATCGGCGCCATGACCACGCAGCGTACAATCGAGCGCAGCGCGCTGGTGCGTGAACGCTGCCCGCTGCTGACCGATGCCTTGTTTCACGTCGGCCATCAGCAGACGCGCAACCGCGGCACCATCGGCGGCAGCATCTGCCATCTCGATCCGTCGGCGGAATTGCCGGTCACCGCCTGCGCGCTCGATGCGGTGATGATTGCGGCGGCCAAGACCGGCCGGCGGAAGATTCCATTCGTGGATTTCCCGGCGGGCTATCTGACCTCGAGCCTTGAGCCTGACGAAATTCTTGTCGCAATTGATTTCGGCCAATGGCCGCAACGCGCCGGATCGGCGTTTGAGGAATATGCGGTGCGGCCCGCCGATTTCGCCATTGTCGCGATCGCGGCGGTGATCGCGACAGACGGGGATGACATTATTACTGAGGCGCGCATCGCCGCCGGCGGCATCGCGCCTGTTCCGACGCGGCTGACCGGCGTGGAAGATATCCTCAAAGGCCAGCGCCCGAGCGATGCGCTCGTTAAGCGCGCCGCCGCTGCGGCCGCCGCCGTGCCGGCGGAAGGCGATGACGCCAATCCGCCGGAATACCGCCAGGAGCTTGCCGGCCACCTGACGCAGCGCGCTCTCACCAAAGCCGTTCGGCGGGCGCAGACATGAGTACCCACGAGATCTCCATCACTGTGAACGGCACGGCCTATACGCGCACGGTGGATTCGCGGCTCCACCTCGCCGATTTCCTGCGCCAGGAGCTCGGCCTGACCGGCACGCATATCGGCTGCGAACACGGCGTCTGCGGCGCCTGCACCGTGCTGGTCGATGGCGCGACGGCCCGCGCCTGCCTGATGCTGGCGGTGCAAGCCGACGGACGGCGGGTCGAAACCATCGAGAGCGTCGCCGCATCGGACGGCACGCTGCATCCGATCCAGGCGGCGCTATCGCGCCACCACGGGCTGCAATGCGGCTATTGCACGCCCGGCGTGGTGATGACGCTGATCGAGCTGCAGCGCGAATGCGGCGACAATCCCATCACCGAAGACGAAATCCGCCGCGCGCTGTCCGGCAATCTGTGCCGCTGCACCGGCTATCAGGGCATGGTGGACGCGGCGCTCGAAATCCTGCCGGGCGCGCACACCAAAGCGTGAAGACCGGCCGGGCCGCCGGAGTCCAAAAGCCGGCGGCGGCTGACTATATAATGTCAGCGAATTTGGTATCCTCCGATCCAGTCTTGAACAGGTGACGCAGATGGCAGCATCAACGGAACGCGCGGTTCTCGCAGGCGGCTGTTTCTGGGGCATGCAGGATCTGGTCCGCCGCCAGCCCGGCGTGATCTCGACCCGCGTCGGCTATAGCGGCGGCGACGTGCCCAACGCGACCTACCGCAATCACGGCACCCATGCCGAGGCGATCGAAATCGTTTTCGATCCGACCAAGACCAGCTACCGGGCCATTCTCGAATTCTTCTTCCAGATCCACGACCCGACGACGCGCAACCGGCAGGGCAACGATATTGGCGCCAGCTATCGCTCGGCGATCTTCTACACGAGCCCCGAGCAGAAGCGGATCGCCGAAGACACCATCGCCGATGTCGAAGCGTCAAAGCTGTGGCCGGGCAAGGTTGTCACGGAAGTCGCGCCGGTCGGCCCGTTCTGGGAGGCTGAGCCCGAGCACCAGGATTATCTCGAGCGCTATCCCAACGGCTATACCTGCCATTATGTGCGGCCGAACTGGAAATTGCCGGTGCGCAAGGAAGTCGCCACGGCGAAATAATTACGGCACCGATTCAAGCCGAGCCTTGATCCAATTCATTCGAGTTGGGTCAAGGCGCAATTTCTATTGCGCGTGGAACGCGACAGCCGCTTCGCGATTATGCACCTGACGAGGCGATGACGTTTGCACTCGCCGCAAGGCCGACTTCGCGGCGCGGATGGAATGAACATGAAGATGGCGGATATGAATCAAAGCATTGCAGTCTTAATTTTTGGCGCGGTCGTCGTATTGGCCGAAGTTACCGTGATGATCTGGCGGGGCCAGGGACGGGAGCCGCTGTTTGTGCGGATTATCGGTCTATCGCTGATCGTGATCGGAACGATCTTCCTGACCGTCGCCAATGTCTCGTCTGATCGGCTGAACGCCGCTTATGCCCTGCTCGGCGGAGCTTTTGGCTATCTGGTGGCGCGGGCGGACCTGAAGATGCCGGGGGATTAGGCGCCGCGAGGCATAGCCTCGTGCGCCAAGGTTTTTGCACTAAGGCTTGGCTATGCCGGCGAGGTGCCGGGCGCGGGCTTTTTTCTCTTCGATCTTCATGCCGCGCGCGATCTGAATGCGCTGCGCCTGGGGAGAGCCGGCGCCATGCAGACTCTCGGTCAGATAACCGACGGCATTGCGGCCGATGGTCATGTTCTCGATCAGCCGCAGCATGCGCATGCGGTCGACCACCTCGACGCCGTCGCGGCCTTGCAGGAATTTTCGGATGAGCGGCCCGACTTCGTTGTTCCGCAGATCCTTCTCCGACGGCATGGTGACGATCAGGCCGCCGGCAATGTCCTGGGCGAGGCGCGCGATCTCATAAGGAAAGCGCGTGACATTATGTTTGGCGACGTTGGACAGCATTTCGTCGTTGATATAGGCGCCTGACGCCACCTGCTTCGACTGGTGCGCCGCCGCCATGCAGCTTGAATAGATCGTCTCATTGAGATGCGTCATCTCGACGAGTTTGTCCTTGATATGGGACACGCCTTCGACGCCGTTGTGCTCGGCCGCGGTCGCCGCGGCCCCGATCAGCACATCGCCGAGCCCGGTTTTGCAGACGTAAGAACTGCGGTGATAGGTGGTGAAGCGCTCGACCAGCGATGAGGCATAGGCCCACTCGCCGTCCATGAAGACGTGGTCGTGCGGCACGAACACATTATCAAAGACAATGAGCGATTCCTGGCCGGCGAATTGCGCATTGCCGGCGTCCAGCGCGCCGCCGTCCATGATGCGGGTGTCGTTGGTCTGACGGCCGACAATATAAGTCAGCCCCGGCGCATCGACGCGCACCGCGCCGACCACCGACCATTCGCGGTCGTTCTCGGTCATGCGCATGGTCGGCATGAAGATCAGCCAATGCGAATTGATCGCGCCGGTCTGGTGCATCTTGGCGCCGGACACATAGATGCCTTTGTCGTCGCGCCGCGTCACGCGCAGGAATAGGTCCTTGTCGCTTTGCTGATGCGGCGGCTTGGAGCGGTCGCCCTTGGGATCGGTCATGGCGCCGCCGATGACGATATTGGCCGCCTGCGCGCGCTTGAGGAAAGCGAGGAAGCGCTGGTGATAGGCGGAGCCGTTCTTGGCGTCGATGTCAAAAGTCACCGAATGGCACGAGCTGATGGCGTCGAGGCCGACGCAGCGCTGAAAGCAGGTGCCGGTGCGGCGGCCGAGCTCGCGCTGCATCTCGTGCTTACCGACCAGATCGGCCGGCTGCACCGGCACGTGCAGGAAGCGGTTGACCTGGCGGTCGCTGACCCATGAGTGCGCCGTGGCTAGATTGGGCTGCTCGGTCGCGAGCCGGAACGTCTCGGCCATGGCGTTGATCGACGGCCGGATCACCGGATGATCGACCGGCTCGGCCACACGCTCGCCCATGAAATAGACATTCATGGTCCGGCCGCGCAGCGAAGCGAAATAATCTTCCGCGGTGCGGATCGGCGTTGTGAAATCGGCCCACAATGTCTCGACGTTTTGCATTACGGCCTCCAAGAATCTCACGCCATCGTTTCGCGTTCAGATCAGTTCACGCCGTGATCAGTTCGCGCAGCTTGTAACGTATGATCTTGCCTGATCCGGTGCGAGGGATTTCGCCGATCACCTGCACGCTGTGCGGCACTTTGTACGCCGATAACTGCGCCCGGCAATGGGTCAAGAGCGCTTCGTTCTCAAGCGTTTTACCGGGGCGCGGCACGACGAACAGCGCCGGAACCTCGCCGAGATGCTCATGCGGCACACCGACCACGGCGCAATCGAGCACCGCGGCGAACGTATTCACGACTTCCTCGATTTCTGCCGGCGCGATGTTCTGGCCGCCGCGGATGATCAGTTCCTTGAGCCGGCCGGTGATGGTGAGAAAACCGTTGTCGTCGGACTTCGCCAGATCCCCGGTATGATACCAGCCATTGTGCAGCGCCTTCTGCGTTTCTCCTGGCTTATTGTGATAGCCGGGCATGACGTTGGGGCCATGGACGATGAGTTCGCCCTCCTGCCCCGGCGCGACATCCTCGCCTTTCAGATCGACGACGCGCACCGCGAGACCCGGCACCGGAATGCCGCAGGAACCCATGACGCGGCTGCCGGTCGGCCAGTTCATGGTGACCATGGTCGAGGTTTCGGTGATGCCGTAGCCGTCGAGCAGCGGTACGCCGAGATGGCTTTCGAATTCGCGATTGAGCGTGGCCGGCATGATGGCGCCCGCGGAAACACAAAGCCGCAGATTGGGGAAACGCACATTGGTCGCGCCGCGCGTCGCCTGCAGCAGATAATGAAACATCGTCGGCACGCCGGGAAAATAGGTGAACTCGCCGGATTTCAGCAGCCGCACGGCTTCGCTCGTCGAGAATTTCTCCATGATGTATTCGGTCGCGCCGGTGGCGAGGATGCTCATCACGGAAAGATTGAGCGCGTAAGAATGAAACAGCGGCAGCGGCGACAGCACACAGTCGCGCTCGCTCAAACCGGTGATCGGCGTCCAGCACGCGGCCGTCACCCACAACATGCCGTGAACCGTAAGCCGCACGCCCTTGGCGCGGCCGGTGGTGCCAGACGTATAAAGAATGTAAGCCGTCTCGTGCAGCAGCGCCGGATCGCGCGGCGGCGATTGCGGCGGCGTGCCGATAAGCTTGTTGTAAGATAGCGCCTCGGCGCTGCAGGCGCCGCGATCCGTCACAATCAAGGTTTTCAGATTGGGTGCAGCAGCTTGCAGCCGCGCAAACAGATCGCCGCGCTCGGCCGTGGTGATCACCGCCTTGCAATCGGCATCGGCCAGCCGATAGGAAATCTCGGCTTCGGTCGCGTCGTAACTGATCGGCACGCCGATGGCGCCGGCGCGCGTGATGGCAAACGAGCTTTCGACCCAGGCCACCGAATTCGGCAGCATGATCGCGACGGTATCGTCCGGCGCGACGCCGATATCGGCGAGGTGCCCGGCAAGGTTGCCGGTGCGCGCATGGAGTTCGGCGTAGGTCACCGACGATTGCGCGTCGCGAAACGCGCATTTGCCGCCGCGCGCCGTCGCGTGCCGGCGCAGCAATTCGGGAATGGGTGCAATCAGATCCGTATGCAGCATGGCCGTCTCTCCTCACACCATGCTGTAGCCGCCGGAGATGCTGAGCACCTGGCCGGTGATCCAGCCGCCGTGCGGCGACGCCAGCATCGCCACCATCGGCGCGACGTCATCCGGCAGGCCGAGGCGGCGCACCGGATAGAACTTAATGAGCTTCTCGCGGTTGGCCTCGACCCAGTCCTTGTCATGCGCGGTCTCGACGAGGCCGAGCGAAACGGTGTTGGCCGTCGTGCCGGAACGGCCGAATTCGCGCGCCAAGGATTTCATCAGCCCGATCACGCCGGCGCGGGCGGCGGCGACAATGGCGAGGCCGGATTCGCCGACGCGCGAGGAATCGCCGATGACGCTGACGATGCGGCCGTTCTTGCCGGCTTCGAGATGTGGCGCGGCAGCATGGCAACAATGGATCGCGCCATAGAGCGAGGCGTCGATCTGGGAATGCCAATCCTCCGGAGTGGTTTCGACAAAGCGCTGGCGCTTGGCGAGGCCGGCGTTGTTGATAAGGATGTTGAGGCCGCCGAAGTCTTTGACCACGGCGTCGGTCATCGCCTTCACCGCGGCGAAATCGGCAACGTCGGCCTGATAGGCCTTGGCGTTGCCGCCTTTGGCTTTGACCTCGCCGACAATGGCCTCGGCTGCGGCGCTGGAGCTGCGATAATTCAGCGCGACGCCCGCGCCCTCCGCGGCGAGGCACAGCGCGATTTCGCGGCCGACGCCGCTCGCGGCGCCGGTCACCAAGACGATCTTGCCCTTCAATCCCAAATCCATGGTCGCTTTTCCCTTATTGCGTCACGTTTTGCTTTTGGCCCTCGCCGCTTCGATCAGGCGAAACAGCCGCTCGGGCGTCACCGGCAGTTCGTTGATCTCGATACCGAGCGGCGAGAGCGCATCGGCGACGGCATTGGCGATCGCCGCCGGCGCGCCGATCGTGCCGCCCTCGCCCATGCCGCGAAAGCCGCCGAGCGTGGTCGGCGAATAGCTCTCGAGATGCACCAATTTCATCGGCGGGATTTCGCAGGCCGACGGCACCAGATAATCGACCAGGCTTGCGGTCTGCATCTGGCCCTGCTCGTCGTAGACGACTTCTTCGTAGAGCGCGGCGCCGATGCCTTGCGCGACGCCGCCCTGCACCTGGCCGTCGACGATCAGCGGGTTGACGATCTTGCCGCAGTCTTCCGCCACGGCGAAATGATCGACACGGATTTCGTAAGTCTCCGGATCGATCTCGATAGCAGCGATATGCGTTGCCGAGGTCGTGGTGCCGAACACCGGATCATAGGTCTTGGTCGCGCCAAGCTCGTCCCGTGCCTCAGCTGGCAGGCGGCCGATCTCGGAATAGACCGCGCGCGCCACTTCGCGGAACGTGATGGCACGGTCGGTGCCGGCGACGGCGATCTTGCCGTCTTCGGCGACGAGATCGGCAGGCGCGGCTTCGAGAAGATGCGAAGCAGCATTAAGCACTTTCTCGCGCACCGCTTGCGCGGCGAGCGTCGCCGCACCTCCAGCCAGAACCAGGCTGCGGCTCGCGTAAGTGCCGGTGCCGCCGCTGACCGCGGCGCTGTCGCCGTGCACGATGCGGATGTCCTCGACGCGAACGCCGAGATGTTCGGCGACGATTTGCGCCAGTGTCGTTTCAAGCCCCTGGCCGTGCGAGGCGATCCCGAAGGCGGCTGTTACCGCGCCCGTTGCATCCACGCGCACGATCGCCGTCTCGGTCCCGGTATTGATCGGCATGCCCGGCGCGACCGAAATGCGCGAGCCGATGCCGGTGAGCTCGGCATAAGACGCGATGCCGATGCCGCACCAGCGGCCGGCGGCGCGGGCCTTTTTCTGCGCCGCGCGCAGGTCGTCATAGCCGATCGCATCGCAGGCGGTGTTGAGACATTCCTGAAAGCCGGATTTATCCCAGACGATGCCGGAGGCGACCTTGTACGGCAGCTCATCGTCGCTGACGAGATTGCGCAGTCTCATCTCGCGCGGATCGAGGCCGAGCTTGGCCGCAGCCATATCGATCAGCCGCTCCATGACGAAGGTCGAGATCGGCCGCCCGACACCGCGATAGGGACCGAGCGGCGCTTTCGAGGTCGCGGTGCCGCGCACCCGGCCCCGATAATTGGCGATGCGATAGGGCCCGGGCAGAAAGCTGACGACTTGGATCGGTTCGAGCGCCGCGGTCCACGGATAGATCGAATAAGCGCCGATATCCCCGATGACGTCGGCGCGCAGCGCGATGACGTGACCTTCTTTGTCGAGCGCGATTTCGGCATCGACGATTTCGTCAAAGCCCTGGCTGGTGGCGAGCAGATCCTCCATGCGGTCCGCGGTCCACTTGATCGAGCGCGACAGGCGGCGCGCGGCGGCGCAGACAAAAATCTCCTCCGGGTAGAGCGAGCCCTTGCCGCCGAAGCCGCCGCCGACGTCCTGCGCGACGACGCGCACCTGATGACCGGGAAGATCAAGCGCCAACGACAGCGCGTCGCGCACGATGCCAGGCACCTGCGTCGCTGAATAAAGCGTCAGTGCCTGACGCCCCGCGTCGTATTCGGCAAGGCAAGCGCGCGGTTCGATCGCAACCGGCGTTTTCCTGTGCATGCGGAAGCGGCCACCGACACGCGTCGCTGCCGACCCGAATGCGGCCTCGATATCGCCGCGCTTGAATTCGCGGCTCACCAGCACGTTGCTGCCGGCCTCCTCGTGCAACAGCGGCGCGCCGTCTTTGACCGCCTGTTCCGGATCGATCACGACCGGCAACGGCTCATAGTCGATGGTGACGAGTTCGAGCGCATCCTCGGCCTGATAGCGATTTTGCGCGACGATGCCGACGACTGGCTCGCCGACATAGCGCACTTTGCCACGCGCCAGCGGCAGGATCGGCGTCGCGAAATAATTCTTCATCCGCGACGTCGCGACCAAAGGCGTGACCTGATCGGCCAGGTCGTCCGCGGTGAATACGGCGATGACGCCGGGCGCGGCGCGCGCGGCCGCGCAATCGATCGCGCGGATGCGCGCATGCGACTGGTCGCTCCTCAGAAACGCGGCATGCAGCACGCGCGCCACCTGGCGGTCGTCGGTATAGGCGCCGAGCCCGGTCAACAGCCGCGGATCCTCGGTACGTTTGATGCGCGCGCCTATGATTTTCGGCCGGGCGTGGATCTCGGGGGCGTCATTCATAGGCGTCCGCCCCTGTGCGCAACGTCGCCCATTGCACGGCATCGTGGCCGCAGATGATTTCCGCCCCGCCCGCTTCGATGCGCCTGACCTCGGCGAGCGATTTGACGAGGGCTTCTGCGTTCCAGGTATTTTTCGGCACCACGCCGGCGTCGAGCGTCGAGCGGAACGAGACCGTGTCGGAGGCGAGAAAGAATTCGCCGGATTTGTCGAGCCGAACCAGCGCACCGGTCGTGCCCGGCGTGTGGCCGGGCAGCGGCACCAGCACGACGCGTCCGTCGCCGAATACGTCGCGCTCGCCGTCGATGATGTCGGTCGGCGCGTCCTGCTCCCATTCGGCGGCGAGATAGCCTTGCGTCTGCGCACCCGGCGCACGCGCCGCTTCGATCTCCTTACGGTGAATGATGAAGGTCGCGCGCTTGAAGAACGTATTGCAGCCGCAATGGTCGGGATGCAGATGCGAGCAGACAACGACATCGATATCGTCGCAGCTGAGCCCGATGCCGGACAGCGCATTCACGACATTGTCGCTCGCCTGCATGACCGGCGTCATCAGCCGAGAGAGCCTGCCCCAGCGCGCCTCCCCCTGCTCGGCCACTGACCGGTGGCAGCCGGTGTCAAACAAAACATTGCCTTGGGCATGACGCAGCAGCGCGCAACATACCGACAAGTCGATGGCCTCGCTCTTGTCGGCGTCGGGCACAAATATGCTCTTGCGCATGCGCAAGCGGCCGCCGGAGAGCAGATGCATCTTCATCGCACCGGCTCCGTTTTGCCGACCACCGCGCGGATCGCCCTGACGATGTGCTCGTAGCCGGTGCAGCGGCAGAGATTGCCGGAAATGCCTTTGCGGATATCCTCGTCGGTGGCGAGCGGATATTTGCGCAGCAGATCGGTCGCAGTCATCAGCATGCCCGGCGTGCAGAAGCCGCACTGCAAGGCGTGATGCTCGTGAAACGAGTCCTGCAGCGCGTTCATCTGCCCGATGCGGCCGAGGCTCTCGACCGTCTCGACCTTGCGGCCATCGGCCTGCACCGCGAGCATCAGGCAGGAGCGCGCGCTGTCGCCATCGACCAGCACCGTGCAGGCGCCGCAGACGCCATGCTCGCAGCCGACATGCGTGCCGGTGAGACCCAAAGTATGGCGCAGGAAATCGGCGAGCAGCAGCCGCGGCTCGACGGCGGCTTCGTAAGCCGTGCCGTTCACCGTGACGATGATGTCGCGCGTCTTGCTCATGCCCCCTCTTTGGCGCGGCGCCACGCCGCGGCGAGCGCACGGCCGGCGAGCACGCCGGCGAGATGCCGCCGATAATCCGCCGAGGCGTGCAGGTCCGTTTCAGGAGAGATCGCTTCGCGCACCGCCGCGATCGCGCGCAGCGTCAACTTGTCGTCGAGCCTTTGGCCGGTAAGAAGCGTTTCAGCCGCCGTCGCGCGCAAGGCCGTCGGACCGACGCCGGTCAAGGCGATGCGCGCTTGCGCGATCCTGTCGCCGGACAGCGTCAGCGTCGTTGCCACAGCGGCCAGCGCGAAATCGCCGTGACGCCGCGCAACTTCCTCGAAACCCCAGCCAGTGTGCGGCGGCGGCTTCGGCAATACGATCTCAGCAAGCAGTTCGGTGCCGTCGAGATCGACTGTCATGGTGTCGATAAAAAAATCACGCGCCGCGGCGACACGGCTGCCATTTATCGACGCGATATGAAGCTCGGCGTTCAGCAACAGCGCCAGCATCGGCAATTCGGCCGCCGGATCGGCATGCGACAGGCTGCCGCCGATGGTGCCGCGATTGCGGATGGCGAGATGCGCCACATGCGTCATGGCGCAGGACAGAACCGGAAAATGCCGCGCGACGAGCGGCGAGGTCTCGAGCGCAAAGTGCCGTGTCAGTGCGCCGATGCGGATGCTGTCGGGCGTTTCTTCGATGAAACCGAGGCCGGGAATGCGATTGATGTCGACGAGAATGGACGGCCGCAGCAGGCGGAAATTCAGCATCGGCATCAGGCTCTGCCCGCCGGCAAGAACTTTCGCTTCGCCGCCCGCTTCGGCCAGAGCCGCAACCGCCATGCCGATGCTGGTCGCGGCTATGTACTCGAAGACGGGCGGCTTCATCGCTCAGCGCCCCTTGAAGACCGGCCGGCGCTTCTCGGCGAAGGCGAGCCGGCCTTCTCTGTAATCTTCGCTCGACGAAGCGCGATCGACGATCGCCTGCACGGCGGCCGCGTCGGCAGTGCCGGACACGAGTTCGTTGAGGATGAATTTCGCGCCAGCAATCGACAGCGGCGCATTATCGGCGAGCGTCGCCGCCATATGCCCCGCCAGCGCCATCGGATCGGCGGCGCAGCCGTCGGCCATGCCGATGCGAAGCGCTTGCGCGGCGTCAAAACGCTCGCCGAGAAACAGGATGCGCTTGGCTTCGCTGACGCCGACCAGCGCCAAAAGCCGCTGCGTGCTGCGAAAGCCGTAAACGATCGAAAGCCGCGCGGCGGGAATACCGAACGACGCGTCGGTGCCGGCAAAACGGAAATCGCAGGCCATGGCGAGATGGCAACCGCCGCCGAGGCAGAAGCCGGAGACCACGGCAATCGTCGGCTTGGCGATACCGGCGATCGCTTCGGTCGCCGCATCGACCGCGACCTCGTATTCGGCGCTCAAGGCGATGTCGTCACGAACGGTCTCGAATTCGAAAATGTCAGCGCCGACGCTGAAATGGCCGCCGGCCCCGGTCAGGACGATGGTGCGCACCGCGGCGTTGCCGGACAGCGCGCCGAATAGCCGCGCGATATCCCTCCACATCGCAAGCGTGATGGCGTTGCGCTTATCCCGCCGGTTGAGCGTCACCACGGCGGTCGCGCCCTGCTGCGTCATTTCCACATCGGCCACGCGTCTCGCTCCCGCTTATCCCGTAGCGCCTCAAGACGCGCAACGGAGCCGGAGACTGGACTGAAAACCGCAATTCGTCGAGAGGCGTCACATACCGAGATAGGCCGTCTGCACTTGCTTGTTGTTTGCAAGCTCGGCGCTGGCGCCGGCCATGATCACCCTGCCGCTCTCGAGCACATAGGCGCGCTGCACCAAGGTCAGCGCGCGGCTGACATTCTGTTCGACCAACAGGATCGCTGTGCCCATGACATGGATCTCCTTGATCTTCTCGAAGGTGACGTCGGTCATCACCGGCGCCAGCCCGAGCGACGGCTCGTCAAGCATCAGCAGCCGCGGCTTGAGCATCAGGCCGCGCCCGACCGCGAGCATCTGCTGTTCGCCGCCGCTCATGGTGCCGGCGAGTTGCCGCCGCCGCTCGGCGAGCACCGGAAAAATGCCGAAGACCAGATCGATGGTTCGACTGCGATCGGCCTTGGCGCGCGGCACATAGGCTCCGATCTCGAGGTTTTCCTGCACGGTCATGTCCGGAAAGACCTGACGGCCTTCCGGGACGTGGGCGATGCCGAGCTCGGTGACTTTGTAGGGCGGCAGCGTCGAAATATCCTTGCCAAGGAAATTGACCCTGCCCGCGGTCAAGCGCACGAGGCCGGAAATCGCGCGCAACGTCGTGCTCTTGCCGGCGCCATTCGCACCCAAAAGGCCGACAGCCTCGCCCTCACCGACCTCGATGCTGATATCGGAGACGGCCGGGACGGCGCCGTAACTCGCGCTCACGCCGGACAGGCTCAGCACGCTGCTTCTCCATGCGTATCCCGATGCGCGGCGCCGCTCGCATAGCCCGAGCCCAGATAGGCGCGGACCACTTCCGGATTGGCGACGACGTCTTTCGGCGTGCCTTCGGCAATCTTCTGCCCATGATCGAGCACGACGATGTGGCGCGCCACAGCCATGATGGCGCGCATCACATGCTCGACAATGACGATAGTCAGCCCGCGCTGCGCGAGCTTTCCGACCAGCCCGACCGCTTGATCGATTTCCGCCGGGTTGAGGCCGGCCATGACTTCGTCGAGCAGGAGCAGCCGCGGCTCGGTCGCGAGCGCGCGCGCCATTTCCAGCCGCCGCTGGTCGATCGTCGTCAAGTCGCGCGCCGGCGTGTGTGCCTTGGCCGACAGCCCGACGAAATCAATCGCCTCGCGGGCGCGTGTGCGGGCGATCTCGGGCTTCTTGTCGCGCAGGAATGCGCCGGTCATCACATTCGCTAGCACCGTCATACCGCCGAACGGCCGCGCCACCTGGAATGTGCGCACCAGACCGTGGGCGCAGATGTCATACGGTCGCAATCCGACCAGCTCGCGGCCGAAGGCGGTGATCGAGCCCGAGTCCGGCCGATGAAAGCCGGTAATCAGGTTGAAGCTCGTCGTCTTGCCGGCCCCGTTCGGCCCAATCAGCGCGACGGTTTCGTTTTCGTTGACGGCAAAGCTGACGTCCTGGACCGCGCGCAGGCCGCCGAACCGCTTGCTGATGTTGCGGATAACGAGCGCCTCAGCCATCGACGACGACCTTCTCGGCGCGCACCGGTTTGGCGTGAACGATGCGGGCATAGGCTTCGGTCAGAACGCCGAGCAGCCCCGTTGGCCGCCATAAAATGACAACGATGAGAATGAGGCTGTAAACCGTCAGCTGCACGCCACCGAGCGAACCGCCGAGCCAGCTTTGCAGGAGCGCCGAGGCGCCTTCCAACAGCGCCGTGCCAATCACCGGGCCCCATAGCGTTCCGATGCCGCCGACGATCGAGACCAGGGCCGCTTCAACCGAAATATTGAAACTGAATGCCGTGTTCGGATCGATGAAGTAGATGTATTGGATGTAGAACGTGCCTGCGAGCGCGGTGAGGAAAGCGCTGATCAGATAAATATCGCGTTTGATCTTGAGCACATTCACGCCGATCGCTTCGGCGGCGTCCTCGTCCTCGCCGATGGCGACGAGGTAATAGCCCATCCAGGACCGTTCGATCCGGTAAGTGATGGCGAGACCTGCCGCGAGCAATGCCAGCGCGATATAATAATACGCGGCTTTGGCATCGAACTGCATCATCAGCGGATCGCTGCCGAGATTGGGGATGGTCGTGCCCTCGGCGCCCCAGGCGAAGTCGCGGAATTTTAGGAAGAGCAGCATCAAGACTTGCGCGGTGGCAATAGTGGCGATGGCGAAATACGGCCCGCGCAAGCGGAAGCACAGTGCACCGATCGGCAGACTCGCCAGCATGGCGACGACGCCGCCGGCGAACATCCCGATCCACGGTGAGATACCGAACTTTATTTCCAGGATCGTCGAGGTATAGGCGCCGAGCCCGAAATAGGCAGCATGGCCGAGCGAAAGCTGCTTGGCATAGCCGCCCATCAGATTCCAGGCGACGCCGATAAAGCCAAACAACAGAACCCGGATGAAGATGTCGATCGCGAACCGGCTGGTCACGACGAGCGGCAGCACGATGGCAAGTGCCGCCAACAGGCCGAGCCACCATATGCCCGATTTCCGCACCCGCGCGATCATCGCGCCGCCCCGCCGGCGAGGCCGCTCGGCCGCAACGCCAGCGTCAGAAGGAGCATCAGGAAAACCACGATCAGTCCCGAATCGGCGCCGACGAACTGGATTCCAAGCGACTCCGCGACGCCCATCATCAGGCTGGCGACGAGCGCGCCTCTGACATTACCCAGCGTGCCCAAAACCACGGCGACGAACGCCATCAGCACGAAAGTCTGACCGGCCATCGGCGACGCCGGATAAAACGGCATGAGCAGCGACCCCGCGGCGCCCGCCAGCGCCAGCGATATCCCGACGGCGACGCAGAAAACGCGATCGGGGTTGATGCCCATGAGCATCGCCACTTCCGGCTTCTGCGCCGCGGCCCGCATCGCCTTGCCAAGATCCGTCGCGCGCAGGAATACCCAGAGCACGCCGCTCAGCGCCATCGCCAGCACAAAGGCGATGAATTTCGCCACCGGAAAATAGAGCGGGCCGAGATAGAGCGCTGAGTCCGAGTAAGGCGTCTCCACGGTGCGGTAGTTCGCCGTGAACAGCAGCAATGCGACATTCATGAGGAACAGCGACAATGCGAAGGTGAGGAAGATTTGCGGCATGTCGCCGAGCCCCAGCACCCGGCGGATCAGAAAATGCTGCAACAGTACCCCGACCACGAACATGACGGGCATCGAGATGACGAGCGACAGCAACGGATCGATGCCGAAATAGGTCGCCAGGAAGAAGCTGATATACATGCCGATCATCACGAACTCGCCTTGAGCGAAGTTCACGATTTTCACGACGCCGAAGATCAGCGTCACGCCGATGCTCACTAGCGCATAAATGCCGCCAATGAGCAGGCCGTTGATGACGGCCTGTGCCAATGTTTCAAGCATCGGGCCCTTATGACGTTCTAAGATTTCGCCAGAGGCGCGCGCGCATCTTCCTTGGGAAACACGCTCACCAGATCGCCGCTTTGCCACTGCACGCCGACCGGATGGGCATAGATGTTCTTGCCGTCGGGGCCGAATTTCACCTTGCCGCCCGGGCCCATCGCTGCATAACCCGACGAGACGTCGAGCGCCGCGATCGCATCGCGCACTTTCTGCGGGTCGGTCGACGCCGCCCGCTCCAGCGCGTCCGCGATCATGAAGGTTTGCGCGATCAGGCCGCCGGCATATTCGAACAGGAACTCGCCATAGGTCTTCTTGTACACGTCATTGACCCTCTGCGCGTCTCCGTTGCAATCGTGGTTCCAGTGGGCGACGCCGAGCAGGCCCTCGGTGAGCGGGCCCACGCTCTTATAGAAATCGGGAATGACGAAGCCGCCCGAACCGCCGTTGAGCGCGATCTTCAGCCCAACCTGTTTGATCGCGCGCACGATCAAAATAAGGTCATTCAAATAAGACACCGAAAACAGCATGTCGGCGCCAGAGGCCTTGACCTTGTTGATCAGCGGGCCTGCGTCGGCAAAGCCCGCCGAATACGGCTCGAACAGCACGATCTCGACGCCCTCACCCGGCGCCTTCTCCTTCAGGCCGTTCGACGTCGAGGTGCCGAACGCGGTGTTCTCGAATATCACCGCTACTTTCGGCTTGTCGCTGACGAGTTTCGACATCTGCAATTGCGCCTGCGCAAATTGCGAGGCGCGCGCAAACGGCGTGAACGTGTAATGGCGATTCTGATTGAGCTGATCGGAACTCGATCCAGTCAGAAGCGGCACCTTGGCACGCTCGGCGACCTCGCTTGCGATCAAAGTCAGGGCGCTGGCAAAGCAGCCGTGGATGGCCGAGAGCTGGTAGCCGTTAATCAAACGATCGGTCTCCGTGCGCGTAACGGTCGGATCGCTCTGCACATCGGACACGATGAGGTTGAGCTTGGCGCCCCCTAGCGACTTGATGCCGCCGGCGTCATTGATCATCTGCACCGCGAGCTTGGCGGCATTGACGCAGCCTTGTCCGATCTGTGCCATGCTGCCGGTAACCGGATAGAGCGCACCAATATTGACCATATCCGCCGCGCGCGCGCGATAGGGCAAATTTGCCAACGCGCCGGTGGCGAATGCGCCGCCCGCGGCTTTCAGAAAATCTCTGCGGCGTTGCCGCCGCGGCGGCAAAGGCTTGTGGCCGTTGGTCATCGTCACCTCCCTGACGTCATTGGGCGCTCGCACTCTGTGACGCGATGCGCAATAAAAAATTGTATACAATATTATATGCAAGATTGCAAATGCGGTCGGTTTGGATTATCAGGCGGCTCATGGGCGCCAGCAGGACACTCCGTCGCAAACCGGCCATGCGCGCCGGCGCCGCGCCGGCAAAAGGCGCGCCGCGCAAAGCGCCGCCCAAGCGCGGCGTGCGCGGACCGGCGACCGCCGAGCGCATCGCAACGCGGCTCGAAGAGGACATCGTGCTCGGCCGGCGCCACCCGCGCGAACGGCTGATCGAGCAGGACCTGTGCGAGCAATTCCGCACGCATCGCGCCGACGTAAGACTCGCGTTTTTCGAGCTGGAAAAGAAAGGCATCATTCAGCGCATTCCCAATCGGGGCGCCATCGTCCGCGATCTCACGCCGCAGGAAGTCATGGAGATTTATGCCGTGCGCGAGGAGCTGGAAGTGATGGCGGTGCGCATCCTGCCATTCCCAGTGCCGCAGGCCGACATCGCCAAGCTCGAGCGGATCCAGTGCGACTATAGCGCCGCGATCGACGGCGGCGATCTGCTCACCATGTTCTATTGCAACCTCAATTTTCACCGCACCTTGTTTGAATTGTGCGGCAATACCTGCCTCATCGACACAATCGAGCAGCTCGCGCAAAAGGCCTACGGCATCCGCTCCTATGCCAATGCCTATCCCGACACGCTCGATCGCGCCCGCCGCGATCACGTTGCCATGATCAGCGCGCTGCGCAGCTCTGATCGCGACGAACTTATCGCGCTGACGCGGCGGCATCTCGAACCCTCGCCGGCGGCGTATATTCGGGCCTATCAAAGCCGCTTCGGCGACACTGGAATGTCCGCGACCATCAGAAAGTAAGGATTGGTGCGTCATGAAGCGTATCCTCATTACCGGCGCGGCCGGGCAGATCGGCGTCGCGCTGCGCCGCGGGCTCCGAGGCAGCTATCCGCTCATCCGCCTTGCCGATATCGCACCGCTCGGCACGGCCGAAGCGGGAGAGGAAATTTTCCAGACCGATATCCGCGACCTGGCGGCCGTGGAAAAAGCCATGGCCGGCATCGACTGCGTCGTGCATCTCGCCGGGCGCTCCACCGAAGGCGATTGGGACACTGTCCTGGCGCTCAATATCGAGGGCTGTTTCAATGTCTTCGAGGCGGCGCGCCGCGCCGGCGTCAAACGCGTGATTTTCGCAAGCTCAAATCACGCCATCGGCTTTCATCGCCGCGAGCGTTTTCTCGATAATAAAGTCGAGGTGCGGCCGGACTCACGTTACGGCGTTTCCAAGATTTTCGGCGAAGCGCTGGGGCGGCTCTACGCCGACAAGCACGGTATGAGCGTGGCGTGTCTGCGCATCGGCACGTTCCGCACGCCGGACCGGCCGATCGACGCGCGCGGCTTACTCACCTGGATCAGCCATCGCGACATGACGCAGCTCGTCCGCCGCTGTATCGACTATCCGGACTATCATTTCATTATTGTCTATGGCGTGTCGAAGAATTTGCGCAGCCGCTGGCACAATACCAATGTGAAATTCCTCGGCTATGCGCCGCAGGACGATTCCGAACAATTCGCCGCCGAGATTTTTGCCGAAGGCAAACAAGAAAACGAGATCTCGGCGTTGTTCCACGGCGCGCATTATTGCCCCACGGAATTCGATGGCGATACGTCGCTGATCGATTAGAGCATGATCCCGAAAAGTGGAAACCGGTTTTCGGAAAAGATCGTGCTCAAGCAACGAAATCGATCAGCGCTGATTTCGCCGAATTGGCGACGTTTTGCAGCGCGGCTTGGCGCGCCGTCGCGATATCGCGGCGTGTGACTGCGTTCAGAAGAGTATCGACCTCGTTGATGCTCTGCTGCTGACGCTCGACCCGCAGCAGCGAGTGCCGCCGCAATCCAGAGGTGCGCAGCACGAGGCGATTGATGATGTCGAAGGCGATGGCGTTCTGCGCGCCGGAGCAGATGCGGTCGTAGAAAGCGCGCTTGGCCACCAGCATCCGGTCGACGTCGCCGGAGCGGTAAGCGGCTTTCAGGCGATCGCCTTCCTTGATCAAGGCGGCGCATTCGTCTTCGCTCGCCTTCTCGATGAACTGCTCGACGACCAGCGCCTCGAGCGTGCCGCGGATGCGGTAGGCGTTCTCTGCGTCGGCGGGCGAAATGACGCTGACCGACAGGCGGCGCGTCGGCGAATAAGTGAGAATGCCTTCGGCCTGCAACTCGCCGAGCGCCTCGCGCAGCGAGGTGCGGCTGACTTTTAATTGCTCGCACAATTCGCGTTCGACGAGGCGAGCGCCGGGCTCGAGCACGCCGGTCTCGATGGCGCGGCGGAGCGACTCGATGATGCGGCTGCGCAGCGAAACCTGCGGCTCCTGCAGCGCCGTCAGACGTCCTGCTCCGCCGTTTGCCGCCCTATTTTCGCGCACTGCCTTGTCCACCAACGAGCCTCGTCGCGTGACTATCTCTTCAAGCATGATCGTTTTCGCAAAACCGGTTCGCGTCTTTCCACATCATGCTCTATTTATAGGACACCGCCTCGCCGAGATGTTCGAGCGCGCGGCGCGCCATGACCAGAACGAGATTGGCGCGATATTCGCTCGTGCCGACCAGGTCTTCGAGCATTGCGCCCGGATCAACTTTGCAATGCGCCACGGCCGCCGGACCGAAATCTTTCACCAGCGCCTGTTCAAGATCGCGCAGCCGGAACACGCCGCCCGATCCGGCTCCGGTCACCGCCGCGCGCACCACCGAACCGAATTTAGCAACGAACACGGCGGCGACCGCATAGCGCGATGCGGCGCTGCGGAACTTGGCGTAGCCCGCCCGATCGGGAACGGGAAAATCGATGCGGGTGATGATCTCGCCCGGCTCGAGCGCGGTCTCATAGAGCGCGACAAAGAAATCGTCGGCGGCAATGCTGCGGCGGTCGGTGACGACAGTCGCGCCGAGACCGAGCACGGCGGAGGGGTAGTCCGCAGCCGGGTCGTTATTGGCGACCGAGCCGCCGATGGTGCCGCGATGGCGCACATGCCGGTCACCGATGGTGCCGACCATTCCGGCGAGCGCCGGGATGGCCTTGCGCACAACGGGCGAAGCTGCGACTTCGGCATGCGTCGTCGTCGCGCCGATCGACAATACATTCTTGTCCAGCTTGATGCCACTCAGGCCGGGCAGCACAGCAAGATCAATGAGATCGGAGGGCTTTGCCAGCCGCTGCTTGAGCGCCGGGATCAGCGTGTGGCCGCCGGACAGATACGAGGCTTCTTCATTCGCCGCATGAAGCTTGAGCGCCTCTTCAAGGCTTTTGGGCCGATGATAGCGCGTCGGATACATCACCATGGCGCTACCCCACACCGCTCAGCGCCGGCTTCTTATCAGCGCTCTTCGCCGCAGCGACGGCCAGGATCGCCTTGACGATATTGTGGTAGCCGGTACAGCGGCACAGATTGCCCTCCATCTGCTCGCGCACGATCTCTTCGGTCAGCGGCTCGGGATAAGTGTCGACCAGATTGACCGCCGCCATGATCATGCCCGGCGTGCAATAGCCGCACTGCAACGCATGCAGGAGATGGAACGCCTCCTGCATCGGATGCAAGGCGCCGTCTTTTTGCGCGAGCCCTTCGATGGTGGTGACTTCGCCGCCCTGCGCCTGCGCCGCCAGCACGGTGCAGGATTTCACCGACTTGCCGTTGAGATGAACCACGCAGCAGCCGCATTGCGTCGTGTCGCAGCCGACATGGGTGCCGGTGAGTTTGAGATATTCGCGCAGGAACGTGACGAGGAGCGTTTCGTCCTCGACATCGCGCGACACCTTGTTGCCGTTCACAGTGAGAGTAATGTGTTGCATCGCTGTGCTACGCCGCTTTCTGACGTTTCTTGTAGTCTTGAATAGCGTTCCAGATCTTGACCGGCGTTGCCGGCATTTCGATCGGCGGATTGCCGTATTCGGCGAGCGCGTCATCGATCGCGCTCATGATCACGGCCGGCGCCGGGGTGGTGCCGCCCTCGCCGCCGGCTTTGACGCCGAACGGATTGGTCGGCGACAGCACCTCGACGATTTCGGTCTTGAACGACGGCATGTTGTCGAAGCGCGGCATGCCGTAATCCATGAACGAGCCCATCAGCGGCTGGCCCGAGGCGGGGTCGATGGCGCATTGCTCCCACAGCGCCTGGCCGACGCCCTGCGCAATGCCGCCATGGGTCTGGCCGTGCACGATCAAGGGATTGATGCAGCGGCCGACATCATCGACGGTGGCGTAACGCTTGATGTCGAGCGAACCTGTCTCCGGATCGATCTCGATCTCGCACAGGCAGGCGCCATTCGGAAACACCGGCGTATGCATTTCGTTGTCGCGGCGGACGCGAAGCCCGCCTTGCAATTCGACCGGCAAGCCATCCTGTTCGGCCAGCAGCGCCAGCTCGTACCAGCTCAGCGCGCGGTTGCTTGCGGCGACGCGGAAGAAACCGTCCTCGAACGTCACCGCGTCGAGCGGCACGTCCTCAAGATGCGCCATCAGCGCCTTGCCCTTGTTGATGAGATCGACCGAACCGAGCGCGATGACGGTCGAGGCATGGCGCATCGAGCGGCCGGAATGGGTGCCGCCGCCGGCGCTGACGATATCGGTATCGCCGAGCGTGATCCTGACCTGCTCGAACGGCACGGCGAGCAGATCGGCGGTGACTTGGGCGAAACTGGTCTCGTGGCCCTGCCCCGCCGGCTGCGTGCCGATCACGACCTCGACGAGGTTTTTGCGCACGATCAAATCGGCGCGCTCCTTTGGCGAGCCGATCGAAGACTCGACGTAATTGGCAAAGCCCAGGCCCAAGAGCTTGCCGCGCGACACGGCTTCGGCCCGGCGCGCCGGAAATCCGGCAAAGTCGCCGAGCTTGAGCACGCGGTCCATGTTCTTTTCATATTCGCCGCTATCGTAGATCGAGCCGACCCCGTTGGTGTAGGGCATCTGCTCCGGGTGCACGAGATTGCGCCGGCGCAATTCGAGACGATCGAAGCCGAGCTCGCGCGCCGCCTTGTCGATCAGCCGTTCGATGGCGAAGGTCACTTCGGGACGGCCGGAGCTGCGATAGGCCTGCGTCGGCATGGTGTTGGAGAACACGGCGCGGGCATGCAAGGTCGCGACCGGAATGTCGTAGGAGCCGGTGATCAAGCCCGAGCCTTTGCTCAGCGGCGACAGCGAGACGCAACGCGCCCCGACATTGCTGAGATTTGAGGCGCGCATGGCGAGGAAGCGGCCGTCTTTGTCGATGGCGAGCGACACTTCGGTGACGAGGTCGCGGCCCTGATAATCGGTGAGGAACGCTTCCGAGCGCTCGGCGCGGAATTTCACCGGACGGCCGAGCTTGCGCGATGTCCATAGCACCAGGCCAAACTCGACAAAGCTGCGGTTGCGCGTCCCGAAATTGCCGCCGACGTCGAATGACAGCACGCGGATGCTTTGCGGATCGACGCCAAGTGTGGTGGCGAGTTCCTGCTTCTGCCGCACCGCGCCGCCGGAACCGGCATAGATCGTATAACGCTGCGTCGCCGGATCGAAATGGCCGAGCGCGGCGCGCGGCTCAAGCGGCACGCCGGTGACGCGGCCGATATGGGTCTTCATCGTCACGACATGCGCGGCGGACGCGAAGGCGTTGTCGGCCGCCGCTGCATCGCCGAAGAACGTATCGACCAGAACGTTATTCGGCAGTTCATCCCACAGAAGCGGCGCGTCCGGCTCCGCCGCTTCTTGCGAGTCCGCGACCCAGGGCAGAATCTCATACTCGATCGCGACCTGCTCGGCGCCGCTTTGCGCCTGCTCCAAAGTCTCGGCGACGACCATCGCGACCGCTTCGCCGACATGGCGTGCCTTGTCGTAGGGCAACAGCACATTGGGCCCGGCAAACACCTCGGTATCGCCCGGGCCGCGCAGCTTCATGTCGTATTTGGTCGAGGGCACCGGGCTGTGCGGAATGGGTTTGAGCCCGTCGTCGCGGCAATCCTCGCCGATATAGACCGCGAGCACGCCGGGCATTTTCAGCGCTTCGGCTTTGTCGATTGAGACAATGCGCGCATGCGGATGCGGCGACCGCACCATCGCCGCCCAGACCTGGCCGGGCAGACTAAAGTCGTCGGAAAATCGGCCTTTGCCTGTGATCAGGCGCTGGTCCTCGTTCCGAGGGACTGGCTTGCCTACGGCCTTAAACATTTGTTCCGCCAGCATAAAAGCGTTCGCTCCCATCTCGCCCGCAGAGGATAAAATGTATTATGTAATACAAAATAGGCCTTGCCCATGCCGGGGTCAACTCCCAAACCGGGCACCCTCCACTGACAGGGAAAATCAGTCTTTGCCCAGGATTGCGGTCGTCGCGCCGACAGCGACCGGGACCGCAAGACTCCAGAACCCGATCCAGTAGTAGAGCACGGCCGCCAGGGCGCAGCCGCCGGCGAACCACGCGATGCTCTGCACCGTCCGGCCAAAACGTGCGCGCGTTGTCGTCAGATCGCCATTGCCGCCATGGAGCAGATCGACGGCATCGAGCGCTGCCTGCGTCGTGTTGCCCGTCATCAAGGTGGTCGGCGGCAGGCTGCTGTAATGCACGCGCTGCACGGCATTCTGCACCGCCATCCCGGCAATGCCGGCGAAGCCGGCGAGGAGCGCCGCGGGCGCATCGCTGTCGGGAAACGGTCCGAGCGCAACGGCAAGGACGAAGAATGCGAGCAGGAACGTCACCTTGGCGACGAGCAGGAGACGCAGTGCCGGCAGTCCGCGCGCCCGCAGCGCCGCACCGAGAAGCCGCGCCACGATAACGACCACGATGAATTCCGGCAGCGCCAGAAGCTTGGCGATCACGCCGTGGGTGCCGGACACCAAAGTCGCGGCGAGCGTGACGAAATTGCCGGTGACATGTGCGGTGAACAGACCCTGCAGGCCGAGAAATCCAACCGTGTCGACGAAGCCGCCGTTCAGGCTCAGCAATGCGGGGATACCGAGCTTTCTCATCGGCTAACAATCCTATTTGACCAAAAGCAATTATGCTCCCCGCGACGCCGGACGGATTGCATCAATCGTCCTACAATCCGTATGCGAGTTGGACGCCGAGATAGTCACTGTTGCGTCCACCTGCGCGCCGGATCACGTCGCTAACGTCGAAACGAACAGCTTGGATGGCAAAGGAAGCCCTGGACGTCATCGCCCAATTCAGATCAAGCTGGCCATAGGTTCCGGTGTAGCGCCCTGGTTGTCCCGCCGTGCCGGGCACCGGAATACTCCCCTGCACGTACACCGCATCGGCCGTGGTTTCCCGCCATTGCGCCGCAACCGCGAGCGAGAGTGTCAGCGAACTGGTCGGATGGACGGCTATCGAGGGCTTCACGTGGATGAGGTTCGTATATCCGGTATAGCCTGCGAGCGTGAAGTAGTAGCCATTTGGAAAGAGCGGATTGAAAGTCCCCAAGGTATTGTCGTGCGGATTGCTGTCGCCGGAGGCGGCGTCAAACTGAAAACCGAGCTTTGGTGTCCACCCGACGTTGGCGAATGTGTAGCCTGACAGCGAGCCGACCGCCCATGCCCTGATGGTGTCGTTTCCGATGCTACCGGTCTGGACCATGACTTCGAGATCGCCGTCGAAATTGTTGGTCTTGGCAGCGAAACGGCCGTCAATACTGTCTCGACGTTCGTCTCCTTTAACGCTCAGATACTTCGCGTTATCTATCGAAGAGTAGGCGTAATAGCCCGACAGCGTTGCCCAATCAAAAATATCGCGCTGCACCCTCAGGACACTGAAAGTATTGCCGCCGCTGCTATAGTCGCCGAACAGGTTTTCGCCCATGTCGGGGATCTGAACGGGCTGGCTGTAGAACCCGATGAACTTCCAAGGCCCATTTTGATAATCGCCCCAGGCGGCGTCGAAGGATTGGCGGACATTGGGGCCATCGCGGTCTGACACAAAACGCTGGAAGTCGAAATTCATCTGCTGTCGGCCTAGGCGCACCCTCGCCGTGCCGTCACCGACAGGTTCAGTTACCGTCACAAAGGCCTGCTCGAGACCGAGATAATCCTGGTCGGGCGGAGCAATCGTCGTCTTCCAGGGAGCGAAGTCGCTCTGAAGCTGCGCGAACACCTGGACCTGGTTAGCGATACGAAGATCGGCGAACACGTCCGTGCGGCTGATGAGATAATCGTTGTTGCTATGAGGACCGATGCCAAACCCCTCCGCGTCATTGCCCTCGAAACGCTCCCTGAAGTCCGCGCCGAGCGACAGGTAGGTTTTAGGATCGTCAGGCGAGAGCGGTATGTATTTCAGACTATCGAGAGGCTCTCTCGGCACGCGCGGATCGGCAAGAACGGACCAATCCTCCTCCCATCTGTTGGGGAGGATGGCTGGTCGCGTAGGGGTCGTCGTGCTGGCTGTGCTGTCGCTCTCTTGCGCGTGCACCAGGTGAGGAAGGAGCAAATACACAATCGTTGTTACGAACAGCAGGCGCCACAGCACCCTGCGGCGAAGTCTTGGGGATTGCGAACAAGATTGGCATTGAATTCGGCTGAACGACGCTGCCGTCCACCGGGCCTCTTGATCCGAACTCACTCGTGTCACACGGTGTCGCATAAGTACGCGGCCCCGATATTGGTCTATTTGCTGACCGAGGAATGAATCTCGGCGATGTAACCTCCAGGGAACGCGACCAGCGTCGCCTGGCGTCCGTCCGCGATATACGGGTCGACCAGGACCGTGGCACCCGACGCCTTTGCTTTGGCTAGAGTATCTGAAAGATTTGCAACCTCGTAGCCCGTTATTTCGCGTCCGTATGGATAAGGAAGATGTCCGTCCGTGGCCAACACGGTTGCTTTGCCGAACCCGGACTCGATCCGAACACGGCGATAGGTATCGTTCGGCCTGCCGATCTCGACGCCAGGCGCGTGTCCATCATCGGAAACGATCTTGCCGCCCGAGAAAGCCACGAAGTCGCGAACGAAAGCGTCAGCGCGGTCGATAGACACATAAACCCGGTTTTCGGGAACGGTTTGAAGCTTCGCGTAATTGGGCGCAGTCGTGTGCCAATAGAGTTGCATATGGACGCCGCCAGGCCATGCGATGATGACGTCTCGGCCGATGGGATCGGGAAAAGGCGCCACGACGATATCCGCGTCGTGGGCCTTGGCCGACCGGACGGCAGAATCCATATCTGTCACGAGATAGCCCGTCCGCTCCAGGCCGAAGGGATAGGGGATCGGCGTCTTGAAGCCGAACACCGAAAAGGTACCGACCGGCGTGAAAACAAATACAAATGTTGTCTCGCTGGGCGTGGGCGTCACAGAAAAGGTCGCAGGCTGAGACTTGGTGCCACCAAAAGTCGAAACCAAACTTGAGGTAAATGTGTCCAAGTCCGCAGGCGCGACGTAAACGTGAGTCGAATCGTACTGTGGGCCGACCGCCACGGAAGGTGCTTGAGCCGGCTTGTCTTTAGCAATAAGCGGACCGGTCACGCTTCCAAGAACAATGGCAGCGACGGCGAAGAGCTTGATCAACCGCATTTGCGAACTCCGTAGTGAATTTCCTGTAAGTCATCACTCGATCACACCGCCTAGCAAGCGCAACCTGGCTGTTTGCCCTCTTCCGGTTGGCGCAAAGGGGAGCCCTTCGCGCGGCGCGTTGTCAGCGCGCGTAAATGAACGCAATGAGCACGAACCCCCCGATAAGGCCGAGATGTTCAAAGAAGGTGTTTGCCTGAGTCACACACTCCTGGCCGGACTTGGTCCAGAAATTGTCGGCCGCGAGCATGGCGACCGCCGTCAAGCATCCCAATGCGCCGGCACCTAGCCAAACCGCAGTGCCCGACAAGACGAGCGCTGAGCCGCTGAACTCGACCAATATTGTCAAGGCTGCAAAGAGCCAGCCTGGACGCAGACCGAATTTCTCCTGCTCAGCAATTGCCGCTGAGAAATTCAGGAGCTTGGTCACGCCGCCCAGCAGATAAGCGCTCGTCAGCGCCAGCCGAGCCGCAAACAAGACCCATGGCCAGTGCAGGATTTCGCTGACCCAGGCGGGATTCTCGTTGAGCCAGGCCAGCATCACACGGCCCAGCAGGCGCAGCCGAGCACGCCCCAGAACGATTGCAGATCGGCGATCGGCAATCGGCTCGACCATGCGGCGGCGTGGTTATGGCCGTGGACGTTGCAGGCATTGGCGCAGCCGCAGCTCATCGCGAGTTTTTGGCCGAGTTCGGATTTGCCGGTGGCTTTCGCCTCGCCCCAGGCGCCATAGCCGCCGAAGCTGCGCACCGGCGACCAATCCGGCATGGCCGGCGGCGGTCCGGCTTTGTCGAGTGCGGCAAAATCGCCCGCACCGTAGACGATCTTGCCGCCGACCATGGTGAGGTCCGCGGTGATGCCAGAAATCTCATCCTCGGCGCAGGCGAAATAATCGCGGTCCGGCACCATCAGATCGGCGAACTGGCCTACTTGAATGCGGCCCTTTTTGCCTTCTTCGTTGGAGAACCAGGTGACGTTCTCGGTCCACATCCGCAGCGCCGTCTCGCGGTCGAGGCAATTACGCTGCGGATAAATCTGCAGGCCAGCGACCGTCTTTCCCGTCACCAGCCAAGCGAGCGAAACCCATGGATTATACGAGGCGACGCGCGTGGCATCGGTGCCGGCCGAGATTTTCACGCCCGCCCGCATCATGCGGCCGATCGGCGGCGTCTCCTCGGCGGCGCCGTGGCCATAGCGCTCGACAAAATATTCGCCTTGATAGGCCATGCGGTGCTGGACCGCGATGCCGCCGCCGAGTGCGGCGATCCGCTCGATCGACTGATCCGAGATCGTCTCGGCATGATCGAAGAACCAATTCAGCCCTTTGAGCGGAATGTCCTGATTGACCCGTTCGAACACGTCGAGCGCGCGCGAAATCGTCTCGTCATAAGTAGCGTGAAGCCGCCATGGCCAGCGGTTCTGCGCCAGGATGCGCACCACCTCGTCGAGTTCGCCTTCCATTTCCGCCGGCATGTCCGGGCGCGGCTGGCGGAAGTCCTCGAAGTCGGCCGCGGAGAACACCAGCATCTCGCCGGCACCGTTGTGGCGGAAGTAGTCATCGCCCTGTTTATATTTCGTCGTTTTGGTCCAGTTGAGGAAATCCGCCTTCTCACCCTTCGGCTTCTGCGTGAACAGGTTATAGGCGAGCCGCACCGTGAGCTGATTGTCCTTGGCGAGCTTGTCGACGACGGCGTAGTCCTCCGGGTAATTCTGAAAGCCGCCGCCGGCATCGATGGCACCGGTTAAGCCCAGCCGGTTGAGTTCGCGCATGAAATGGCGCGTCGAATTGACCTGATAGTCGAACGGCAGTTTCGGCCCTTTGGCGAGTGTCGCGTAAAGGATCGCGGCGTTCGGCTTGGCCAGGAGCAAACCGGTCGGATTGCCGTGCGCGTCGCGCACGATTTCGCCAGCGGGCGGCTCCGGCGTGTCCTTGGTATAGCCGACGACACGCAAAGCCGCGCCGTTGAGGATGGCGCGATCGTAGAGATGCAGAATGAAAACCGGCGTGTCGGGCGCCGCGGCGTTCAACTCGTCGATGGTCGGCAGGCGCTTCTCGGCGAATTGATGCTCGGTGAAGCCGCCGACCACGCGCACCCATTGCGGCGGCGGCGTGATCGCGACTTGGCGCTTGAGCATCGCCATGGCGTCGGCGAGGCTTGTCACACCATCCCAGCGCAGCTCCATGTTGAAGTTCAAGCCGCCGCGAATGATGTGCAAGTGATTGTCGATCAGCCCCGGCAACACCAGCCGGCCCTTGAGATCGATGATTTGTGTCTCTGGCCCCACCATGGCCGTGATTTCGTGGTCCTGGCCTACAGCAGCGAATTTGCCATCCTTAATGGCGACGGCGGTAGCCGAGGGATTGGAGCGGTCCAACGTCGTAAGCAAGCCTCGATGCAAAACGAGTTCCGGATAATGTCCGTTCATGACCGCTCCTCCACGCCATTTTTCTAGGCGGCTTCATCGGCGTACTGCCGGCCAATGATGAGCCCCAAGATTGAGTGCCTACTAGGCGACTTTTGAGCCTGCCTCCGCGGCGTGCTCACCCAGCGCCCATTTCGAGAACCGAACCTGAATTCCATAAGGGGAATGTGCGCGCAGAATATCCTGCACGCCCTCATAAGTTTCCGACCGCGCCCAATCCTGCTGAAGCTCGAACACATACTGAAAGGTGGTCATCGGTACAGCTCCCGCTTGGACTGCACGATCCATCGAGCGATTGTGAGCTTCGAGGGAAAGATCGCCACAAGCATCGGCAGGGATGTAAATTTCATAGCCCTCCCGCAGCATGTCGAGCGTTGGAAACATTACGCAAGCCTCTGTCCACAGGCCCGTGATCACAAACTTTTTCCGCCCCGTAGCCGCGACCGCCTTTCGGAAGCCTTCGCTGAGCCACGAATTCATCGAGGTGCGATCTATGATCTCGTGATCAGGGAATAGCGACGTGACTTCCGGCATGAACGGGCCGGAGAAAGTGTCCTTAGCGACTGTGGAGAGGACGGTGGGAATCTTAAAGAGCTTTGCGGCCTTGGCCAGTACTTGGATGTTGTTGAGAATCACCAGTCGATCATGCGATTGCACGCCCTGATACATCGCCGGCTGATAGTCGATCAGTGCAATCGCGCTATTCTGGGGCGTGAGCATTTCGAGCTTGGACATGACTGTCTCCTTAAGAGTTATGCTGTCACGGCAGCGAGAAAAATGGTGGACGGCAGCCAAGTAAGCCGAGCGCGAATAGCGCCGCGACGGCCAACGGATGCCCGAAGGTCGGGATCGTCATGGCATTGAAGATTTTGGCGGCGTTGGCGATCAAAGCCGCATTGTTGTGCAGCAGAACCGGATCGATCGACTTGGTGGCGAAGGCCATTTGCGACTGAAAGTCGATCAGGATCGGGGTGTGATCCGACGGCGATAGTAATGTACGGCCGGGGTTTTGCTACTGCTCGTGCCATTGGGCTATCATCCCTACAGGCAATGTCGCTGCCGCCTACTTAGGCGAGGCGGCGCCGGATGAACAGAAGTTACCTTGGAGTAACGGTGCGATGGCCGATAATGGAAATCCCGGCGGACATGCGGGCCTATCTGGCTGCCCGCTCGATCCGGTGCTGAGTTTGCTCGCCCAAAAGTGGCTCGTGCACATCGTCTGGCTCCTTGGCCACAACGAAAGCCTGCGCTTTGCCGAGCTGCGGCGGCAATTGCCCGGCGACATCTCCGCCAAAGTGCTGTCCGCGCGTCTCAAACAGCTCGAAACGCTCGACATGATTGCTCGCGACGACAAAGGCACGAGCCCGCCGCATGTCGAATATCGGCTCACGTCCTATGGCCGGTCAATCGATGTCTTGCTCGAGAGCATCGAACTGAACTCGCGCGGCCTAGTTTTACCGGCTCTGCCCTCGTCGTCGCTGACCGAAGAAGTTATCGGATCATAAGACGCAGGCAGTGAAAGGTAAATGACATACGATCGCGCCGACCGGCGGCGCGGCGTTATCTGAAGCGGGCAATACCGTCTTATTTCCCGCGCCGTTATTTCTGTGTCCTTATTCCCGCGCCATCGGCGCGACGACCTCGTCGTATGGATAGGCCTGCGGCATGATCTTCATGTCGACCGAGATTTTCTGCGTCTGATCGACATTGGCGCGGGTGAATTTGCCATTGGGCGAATACCATTTGCTCAAACGATCATAAGCGGCCGAGAGCACTGCTGGATCGGCATTGGCAAAGGTCTTCTTAGCGACATCGAGCGCGCCGGACGGGTCGGAACGGATGTAGGCCAGCGCTTCGGCGAGCGCGTCGAATACGCCCTGCGCGTCTTTGCCGGATTTCTCGATGAAGGCCTTGCTGATCGAGAGCGGTGACGACGAGAACGCGTCGAGCTTTTGCGGCACATCGACTAGCATGGTGGCAAAGCCTTGCTGGATGCCGATGGTCACGAACGGCTCGAACAGCATCGCCGCGTCGGCCTTGCCGCTTTTCAGCGCGCCCAGAATTTCGCCGCCGCCGCCGACCGAGACCAAGCTCACATCTTTATCCGGATCGAGGCCCGCCTGCTGGACGAAATAGCGCGCCAGGTTCGCCGTCAGCGAGCCGGGCGAGGTCACCGCAATGGTCTTGCCTTTGAGATCGGCGACCGATTTCAGATTCTCGTCCTTCCTCCCGATCATGGCGAAGGGCACGCGCGAGGTCTGCGCGAAAAACAATTCGACGTCGACATTGTGCGCGCGCATCAGGCCGACTTCCGGGAATCCGGTGGCGACGATCTGCACGTCGCCGGAAATATAGGACTTCATCGCCTCGCCACCGCCGCGGCTGGTGATGACGTCGACATCGACATTGTGCTTTTTGAAGATGCCGTTCGTCTGCGCGATGTAGATCGGCATCGATTCAAGCGAAGCCACCGGCAGCGCGATCTTCACGCTGTCGGCAAGAGCGGCCTGGGATATCAGCGCCGGTTGGCACAGCAGCGCCGCCAGCGCGGCGTGCGCGATCGTTGTCAGCTTACGCATTAAGGTTTCTCCCTATATGCCGGCAATTTTTTTAAAGCCGGCTCAGATCATTTTTCGTCGGAAAAGCGGTAGTGCACCAGCACCGGGCCGAGCGCGTCGATGGCAAAGCTCAAGGCTGCGGCAAAGACGGCGAGCGTGATGATGCCGAGATAAAGCGTCGGCGTGTCGAGCGTGCCGGACGCATAGAGGATCATGTGGCCGAGGCCGGAGCGCGAGGCGACAAACTCGCCGATGACGGCGCCGATCAGCGCCAGTCCCGAGCCGATCTTGAGTCCGGTATAGACGCTCGGCAGCGACGACGGCACGATCACTTTCCAGAAAATCTGGCTGCGGCTCGCGCCCATGACATGCAAGGCATCGACGAAGGTCGTGTCGAGGCGGAGCGAAGCGGTATAGACCGGAATGAACATCGCGAAGAACACGATGTAGATGCTGATGCCAATCTTGGAGAGGATGCCAAGCCCGAGCCAGAGGATGAACAGCGGCGCGATCACGATGACCGGAATGCCGTTGAGCACCATCAGAAACGGCTCGAACACGTGCGAGACAAGACGCAGCTGCGGCAGCAGCAGGCCGACAGCCATGCCGAGCAGCGAGCCTGAGACGAGACCGAGCAAGGTTTCAAGAACGGTGATGCCGGCATCCTGCAGAAAGCTGCCGTTCTGCCATTGCGTCAGCAGTGCCTTGAAGATCAGGCTCGGGCTCGAGAAGAACAACTCGCTGAGCACGCCCGAGCGCACGCCGATTTCGGCGCCGAGCAGGATCACCGCCAGCACCGCGAGCCGGCCGAGAATGACGAGAAGGCGATGGGTGAGCGTCATGCCGCAGAGCTCATATCGGCACTCATGCCAGTCACGCTGATATCGAGCGCATCCCAGATCTGCTTAAAGAAATGCGAGAATTCCGGCATGCTCTGCACGTCGGCAACGCTTGCCGCTTTGCGGCTCAGCTCGATCTCGAAAACTTGCTTCACCGTCGCCGGCCGGCGGCTCAGCACGACGACGCGATCCGCCATCGAGATCGCTTCAGCGATGTCGTGGGTGACGAGGATCATGCTGCGCTTGCCGGCGCGGCAGATTTTCACCACGTCGTTTTCGATGACGACGCGGGTCTGCGCATCGAGCGCGGCGAACGGCTCGTCGAGCAGGAGCACGGTCGGCTCGACGGCGAGCGTCTGCGCCAGCGCCGCGCGCTTCTGCATGCCGCCGGACAGCGCGTGCGGATATTTGCGCTCGAAACCGCCGAGGCCGTATTGATTCATCAAAGCAAGCGCACGCTTGCGGCGCTGCGCCTTGCGCTCGCCGCGGATTTCGAGGCCGAGCTCGACGTTCTCCAGCACCGAGCGCCACGGCAATAATGTCGTCTGCTGAAACAGCATGCCGAGCCGCCGGTCCGCGCCTTTCACCGGCCGGCCGTCGACCAGCACTTCTCCGACCGTCGGCTTGCGCAGGCCGATGGCAAGGCTGAGCAAAGTCGATTTGCCGCAGCCGCTCGGCCCGACCACGGCAACGATCTCGTCGGCCTTGCAGGAGAACGACACGTCGCGCAGCACTTCGACCGGGCCGCGGCGGCCCGGAAACGAGAAGCTGATATTACGGAATTCGAGCATCTCAGAGTTTTCGTTTGAGCATGATCTTTTCGGACCTTCCTTCGCCCGCCGAAGTGGGCTTCGCGAAGGCGGCAAACCTGTCTCCGCTTTTCGCGATCATGCTCTGAGCTTTTAGCGCGCGTTCGCGATGCCGACCACAGGCTTGCCGATGCCGAGCGGCTCGGCGTCGATCAGGACGAAAGCGACGCGGGCGCGCGCATTGCCGCGGTTGGCCCAGGCGTGATTGGTGCCGCGCTGCACCATGACGTCACCGGCTTTCAGCTTCACTGTAGAATCGTCCATGTCCATCTCGATCTCGCCTTCGAGCACGAGCACATAATCGATGGTTTCGGTGCGATGCATATGCGGCTTATTGCCCGGCGGAAAGTCGATCACCGCGAAACGGGTGCCGTGCGCCGGCGGCGCCGTGCCGAGAATGCGTGCGCCCATGTCCTCGAAGTCCTTGCCTGCCGGCATCGTCGCGGGCGACTTGTCGGTGCACCAGATCATGGTGGATACGTTGCCGGTGCCGGGATATTTGGCGTTGGTCGCCGGCCCATCGATCATGACCTTGGCGACTTCGCCTTCGTGGCCGGTGATGACGCGGCGGATCGGCGGATAGTTCGGCTTGGTGTCACTCACGCATGCACTCCTGATGTCTAGATTTTTCGTTTGCGTATGATCTTTTCCGAAACCGGTTGCCACTTTTCGGGATCATGCTCTAGGCGGCAATGGTCTGGAAATTCATCGGATAGGAATGCAGCCGCCGTGCGCCAGTGTCGGTGATCACCACCGTCTCGGCGAAGACGCAGCCGGTCTTTCCCTCGTGAAATTTCGGATCGAACAGGTCGATATTGAACGCGAACACCATGCCGGGGCGGAATTCATCGCCGAGCTTTTTCAGCGCCGCCTGATCGGCCGCAATGGCGTGATGGCGATAGCGCGGATATTCGAGCGAAGCGAGCCCATGGCCGTGAATGCCGGTCTCGCACATGCCGAAACCTTGCGCGTGGATCACATCCCGCACTTTGTTCATCGCCACCGAGATCGGCCTGCCCGGGCCAAAGTTCTTCATGCCCTCTTCGTAAGCCGCGACGCAGCCGTCATAGATGCGACGCTGCTCGGGCTGCGGCTCGCCGAGGCAGAACGTGCGCTCGACATGGGTGTAATAGCCGCCGATCTTGGGATGGATCTCGCAGATGATGACATCGCCCGGCGCGATCGGCCGCGTCGTCGGCAGGCGGAACGGATGCGGATAAGGCAGCGCGTCGCAGGCCCACAGAAACAGCGTCGGCTCCTCGCCGCCATTGGCGATCATCGCTTCCATCATGCCGCCATAGACTTCCGACTCCTTGACGCCGGGCTTGGCCGTATCGCGGCAGGTCGACAGCATGAGATCCCCGAGCTGCGCGGCACGCGCGAGGATCTGCAATTCCTCTTCGCTTTTCACCGTACGCAGCATTTCCATCATATCTTCGAGATTGACGAATTCGGCCTGCGGCAAAAGCTCCCGCAGCCGGGTGAATACGCTGTGCGGCAGCCAGCCGTCCGGATCGAGCGGGCCCGCAAGCCCGTCCATGCCGATGCGCGCTTTGGTGAGGCCGAGTTCGCTCAGCCGCTCGACGACCGAGTCCGCCCAAGTTTTGCGCCGCGCCCGCACGTCGGACACCCAATCCTGAGCCGCGCGCCAGCCATCGACGAAGGTCGGCATCATCACATAAGACGTCGGCTCGCCGACGCGCGGAAACACCAGCACATTGAATTCGGCATTGCCGCCGATCGGCGACAGATAACGCGCATTGGCGGTGCAGAAATCCCACACCGCGGGCCAGCCCCACAGCACCAGACAATCGAGGCCGCGCGCCTCCATCTGTTGTCGCGTCACCGCCCAGCGGCGATCGCGCTCGGCAAGCGACAAGCGAGGCAATTCCAGTTTATCGCGCATCTTTCAGCTCCGTTCCCGAAACGGCCGTCGGCAATTCTCAGTAGCCTTGTTAGTAGCCTTGCGCGCGCATGCGCTCGAGGCTTTTGACGTAATCCGCCACGGCGGCGTCGAAATCATATTCCGGCTTGAAGCCGAGTTCGTTACGGGCGCGGCTCACGTCATAGACGCCATGCGGCGGATAGGGCATGCCGAGGAAATTGTCGCCGGGGCCGATCTTGATGTCGGCATTTGGAATGCGTTTGCGGACCGCGGCGGCCATGTCGTTAAGCGTCAGTCCCTCGCCGCTGCCGATATTATAGATGCGGCTCGGCACTTTCTCGGCGACGGTCGCCAGATAAATGCCCAGCGCGGAATCCTTGTTGTAGATGAAATCGTCTTTGGCCTCGGCGCCGTAAGGATGATGGAACGGCTGGCCATTGAACGGCGCTTCGACGATCTGACTGGTGACGCCCATCTTGCCGTGGCGCGCGGTCTTGCCGGGACCATAGGTCGTGGCGAAACGCAGGATCGCGGCATCGATGCCGAAGTTGTTGGCGTAATAGAGGATAGTCTGTTCGGCCATCTGCTTGGCGCTATCGTAAATACGCTGCGGATCTTTCGGCATGTCCTCCGGCATCGGCTTGTAATGCGGCGGCCCGTATTCGCCGAGCACCGGCCCGTAAATGCCTTTGGCGCTGGTATAGACCACGCGTTTGACATCGAAGAGACGCGCGCCCTCGAGCACGTTCACCGTGCCCATAACGTTGACCTGGATGCTCAAAGCCGGATTGGCGGCGGACACCGCGCCGACAAAGGCCGCAGCATGAACGATATGCGTGATCTTGTGACGCTTGATGACGTCAAGAAGCCGCGGCATGTCGAGAATGTCGCCAGTCTCGAAATCGATCTTGTCGGCGATGTCGCCGACCAGCCGGCCGTCGTAATGGCGAGCAAAGACCACCGGCCGGTGGCCTTCGCGCACGAATTTGCGGCTGGTCTCGGCCCCGATGACGCCCATTCCTCCGGTGATGAGGACCTTCATGCGCTTCCTTCCCCGCGTCTTTGCCAGCGCCCGGTTTGCCGACACTTCTCGCTCTTAATTAACTCGTGAGTGAGTTAAATATTTTGCCGGAAAGCCTGTCAAGCGGCCTCTCCTTTCGCCCGCCGGATCAAGGCTTCAGGTAAGCCTTGATCATGTCGACGACGAGCGCCTTCCGCCGGCGCACGGCCGCGGGGCTGGTGACGTCGGTATTGAAGATCACGCCGAGCGTGTGGCGGTTGGAAAACACGAAAAAGCCGAGCGCGCAGATGGAGAGATAGAGGTCGAGCGGATCGACGCCTTTGCGCAATACGCCCAACGCCGCGCCGCGATCGAGCACACGTTTGATGATGGAGATCAGCGGCGCGCGCATCTCCGAGATCCGCCGTGACGTCTTCAGATGCCGCGCGCGGTAGAGGTTTTCCATCTTCACGAATTCGACGTAGTGCGGATATTTGACGTAGTGCTCGAACTTGGCCTGAACCATGGCCGCGATCGCTTCGATCGGGCCGAGCGCGTCGACATCGATACGCTCCTCGACCTCGACCAGCTCGAAATAGGCGGCCTCAAGCGCGGCGAGATAGAGCCCCTCCTTGCTGCCGAAGTAGTAATAAGTCATGCGGCGGTTGGCGCCGGCGAGATCGGCGATGTCCTCGATGCGGGTGGCATCGAGTCCCTTGGCGGCGAATTCCTGCATTGCCGCCTGCAGAATGCGCGCGCGGGTCGCCGCTGCATCGCGGCGCTTGATCGGACGCACGCTGTCACGCTGCCGCTGCGTCGCCGCGCCGGTCACCGCCCGGTGCTGTGCTTTTGAAAGCCTTGATTGGGACGTTATGCTCATGTCTGGGGTTTACTCTGGCACAATTGCGAACGGCGGCCTTGCTTACGACTTGACCCGGTTTGCATTCCGCACGCCCGGGCGTCAATTGCCAATGGTACCCACTGCTAATGGTACCCTGCCCCGGCCACGCTTGGCGGATTTTCTGGAACCTTTTGCCTGCTGGGCCATCTTTTAGTCAGGCCCTTTGTTGCCCTTTCTCACCTGCGCGAGGTGAAAATGACCGACGAAGTATCCGCTCCGAGCGGCCCCGATCTGACCAAAGGCGTCGCACGCATCGATTTTGCGGACGGCCGATTGGTCGGCCATGTCGGCGGCGACGACGTGCTTCTGGTCGAGGCCGGCTCGGAGATTTTTGCGGTCGGTGCCCATTGCACCCACTATCACGGGCCGCTCGCAGACGGCCTCGTCGTCGGCACCTCCGTGCGGTGTCCCTGGCATCATGCCTGCTTCGACTTGCGCAGCGGCGAATCGCTACGCGCCCCTGCCCTGAGCCCGATTGATTGCTGGAAGGTCGAACAGCGCGACTGCAAGATCTTCGTCAAAGAAAAGTTGCCGCAGCCCAAGGTCAAATCGGCGCCTCCGAAAGACGGCGTCAACCGGATCGTCATTGTCGGCGGCGGCGCAGCGGGCTTCGCGGCGGCCGAAATGCTGCGGCGGCGCGGCTTCGGCGGCAGCATCAGCATCTATAGCCAGGAGCAGGCGCCGCCGGTCGACCGACCCAACCTGTCGAAGGACTATCTTGCCGGCAGCGCACCGGAGGATTGGCTGCCGCTTCGCCCCGATGCGTTTTACCCGGACAACGGCATCGCTCTGCATCTCGGCGCCGAGGTCGCTCGCATTGACGTTAAAGCGCACGAAATCGTCGTTGGCGGAGACACAGTCGGTTTCGACCGCTTGCTGCTGGCGACCGGAGCCGAGCCTGTTCGGCTTTCCTTCCCCGGAGCCGATCTGCCGCATGTCCACACGCTTCGGTCATTGGCGGACTGTCGCGCCATCATCGATTTGACCAAGACCGCGCGCCGCGCGGTCATCATCGGCGCGAGCTTCATCGGGCTCGAAGCGGCGGCGGCATTGCGTGCGCGCGATATCGACGTGCATGTTGTGGCGCCGGAGGAACGGCCGATGGAACGCGTGCTCGGGGGGCAGATGGGCGACTTCGTGCGCGCGCTCCACGAGGAGCACGGCGTTGTCTTTCATCTCAAAGACACGGTGACATCGATCGACGCCAAGCGCGCGATGCTCAAAAGCGGGGGCACGATTGAAGCCGATCTTGTGGTGGTCGGCGTCGGGGTGCGGCCGCGCCTGACTTTGGCGGAACAAGCCGGCCTGAAGATCGACCGCGGCGTCCTGGTGAACGCGCGCTTGGAAACGAGCGCAGCCGGAATTTACGCGGCGGGCGATATTGCGCGATGGCCCGATCCTTATTCCGGCGAGAGCATCCGGGTTGAGCATTGGGTCGTCGCCGAGCGGCAAGGGCAAACCGCCGCGATGAATATGATGGGGCATGAGGCCCACTTCGACGCCGTGCCGTTCTTCTGGAGCCAGCACTACGACATCCCTATCAACTATGTCGGACATGCGGAACGCTGGGACGAAATCGCGGTGGATGGCGACATCAAGGCGAAGGATTGCGTGCTGCGCTATAAGAGCCGTGGCCGTGTTCTCGCGGTGGCTTCAATATTCCGCGATGTCGAGAGCCTTCGCGCCGAGCTGACAATGGAGCAAGACATCGCCAAGAAAGAAGGTTCCTGACATACCGCGAGGTGGAACATTGCCGCCTGCGAGCGCCGCCGCGGAATAGCCCGGTTTCAAGTGAAAGAATATTTGCCTAATTGCCACCCTGATTCGCAGGTTTCGCTCCGCAATGTCGGCATTAGAAACTTTCGTTCGGGCTCGTCACTACAAAGATCGCGCCGCCGAATTTTTCGACCTTGCGGGCCAACCCTTCAATGAAGAAGTGCGGGCGCGCTACTTGGCAATCGCCGACCATTATATGGCGCTGGCCGATGCTGAAATCCGCACCGACAAGCTCATACGCCGGAAACGTCTCGACCTGATGCGCTCCGAGCGCGAGAAGTCGCAGCGAGGTGCCGATGTGACGCCTGATGCCGATTTGACCGCGGATCGCCGAGACGCACAACGCGCGCCCGAACCGGCAAAGCTTCGTCTTGTCAAAAGCGGCAAGCGGCTGACCCAGTGCCGAAATCCTGCTACCGCGCAGATGGTAGCCCAGTCGGACTTCGCGATCGTCAAATCGGCTCGGTAACGCCGCTCCTGCCAATTACATTCTCGGATCGGCGAATGCGCGGGCGGCGCATATCGGCATCGTGACACGCTTCGTATGATAATTTACTTTGTCCGGCGGAGGACGCCATGACGAATGCACACAACAATTCTCGGAAGAAAATGCGGCTCGGCGCGTTTTTCAACCCGACCGGGCACCATGTCGCGTCATGGCGGCACGAAGAATCGCAGGCCGACGCCGGCATCAACATCGCGCATTATCGCGAACTGGCGCAAACAGCGGAGCGCGCCAAGTTCGACATGATCTTTCTCGCCGACAATGTCTGCGTGCGAAAGGCCCATATCGATGCGCTCTCCCGCTCGGCGCAATACATCGCCAATTTCGAGCCGATCACGTTGCTCTCGGCGCTGTCCGGTGCGACGAGCCATATCGGCCTCGTCGCCACTGCGACCACGAGCTACAACGAGCCTTATCACGTTGCGCGCAAATTCGCTTCCCTCGATCATATCAGCGGCGGCCGCGCCGGCTGGAATTTGGTGACATCCGGCCAGCAGGAAGAAGCGCAAAATTTCGGCCGCGACGCGCATTACGGACATAGCGAGCGCTACGAACGCGCCCGCGAATTTGCGCAGATCGTCACCGCGCTGTGGGACAGTTGGGACGACGACGCCTTCATCCGCGACAAGGCGAGCGGACAGTTCTTCAATCCGCAGGGATTGCATACGCTCAATCACAAGGGCAAGTTCTTCTCGGTGAGCGGGCCGCTCAACGTGCCGCGCTCGCCGCAGGGTCGTCCGGTCATCGTGCAGGCCGGCGGCTCCGACGACATGATCAATGTCGCGGCCGAATTCGCGGAAGTCATCTTTTGCGCACCGCTGACACTCGAGGCCGGCAAGAAGCTTTACAGCGATCTCAAAGGGACGATGACGAAACATGGCCGCGACCCGGACCAGATGAAGATCATGCCTGGGCTGAGCACAATCATCGGCGCGAGGGAGAGCGAGGCGAATGAAAAGTTCGAGCGATTGCAGTCGCTCATTCATCCGATCGTGGCGCGCGAAATTCTAGGCACCATTCTCGGCGGCATCGATCTGTCGCCCTACCCGTTCGACGGGCCGGTCCCTGAAAATCTGGCCATAACGGATGCCAGCAAATACGCCTCCCAATCGGCGATCGACCTCGCCAAGCGCGAGAACCTCACCATCCGCCAGCTGGCGATGCGGATGGCGGGCGCGCGCGGCAAGGCCGTGGTCAAAGGCACGCCGAAGCAGATCGCCGACATGATGGAAGAATGGTTCGTTGCCGGCGCGGCCGACGGCTTCAATATCATGCCGCCTTATCTGCCCGGCGGGCTCAACGATTTCGTCAAATATATCGTGCCCGAATTACAACGCCGCGGCCTGTTCCGCACCGAATACGAAGGCGCGACGCTGCGCGAGAATCTCGGCTTGCAGCGGCCGCAAAGCCGTTATGTCGCAGCTCATCCGGCGCAACAGACCGCTTCAACTGCGGTCTGACCGGCATCAGATAACGCCGCGGATAACGGCCGCTGCAGCCATCGGAATTTCGGTGCGCGACGGCGGCCGTACCGTGCCTGAAAATGTTGCCCACAGCGCCGAACTAATAGGCTTGAGGGACCTGTTGAATGCCGTCAAACTGCGCGGTTTCCGAGGAGCCTGCGATGACCGCGATCCATGCCGACCTGTCCGAACCCGCCGACCATATCGGCTCCTTTCCCAAGAAAGCGCTTGCGGCATCCGCCATCGGCTATGCGATGGACGGATTTGATCTGCTCATTCTTGGCTTCATGCTGCGGGCGATTTCAGCGGATCTGCATCTCACTCCCCCGCAGGCGGGTTCGCTTTTCACCTGGACGCTGATCGGCGCCGTTGTCGGCGGCATCGGGTTCGGCATCCTCAGCGACTATTACGGCCGGGTCAGAGTGCTGACCTGGACCATTCTTCTGTTCGCGGTCTTCACCGGGCTGGGCGCTTTCGCCCAAGGCTACTGGGACTTGTTGATCTATCGCACCATCGCCGGGCTTGGGCTCGGCGGCGAGTTCGGCATCGGCATGGCGCTTGTCGCCGAGGCCTGGCCGGCAAAATATCGTGCGCGCGGCTGCACCTATGTGGCGCTCGGCTGGCAGGCCGGCGTCCTTGCCGCGGCGCTCATCACGCCCCTTCTGTTGCCCGTCATCGGCTGGCGCGGAATGTTCCTTGTCGGCCTCGTGCCAGGACTGATTGCCTTTGCCGTTCGCCGCACGGTTGAGGAGCCGGAGATCTTTTTGCAACGCGCCAAGACGGAGCGCGCAAGCATGCCCCTCAGCCTCCTTGTGAAGGATGCGGCGACGACAAAAATCAGTCTCGGCATGTTGATCCTCTGCGCGGTGCAGAATTTCGGCTATTACGGTCTGATGATCTGGCTGCCGAGCTACTTGTCGACGCGGTTCGGCTACACGCTCACGCAATCCGCGCTATGGACCGCGGTCACCGTACTGGGCATGGCGTGCGGCATCTGGATCTTCGGCCAATTCGCCGATCGCATCGGACGCCGACCGGCGCTGTTCACGTTCCAAGCCGGCGCCTTCATCATGGTGTTGACCTACTCGCAGTTGACCGGGCCGACGGCGCTTTTGATCGGCGGCGCGATCATGGGCGTCTTCGTGAATGGCATGCTCGGCGGTTACGGGGCCCTGTTGGCAGAACTCTATCCGACCGAAGCGCGGGCCACGGCGCAGAACGTGCTGTTCAATCTTGGACGCGGGGTCGGCGGTTTCGGCCCCTTTGTCGTCGGCAGTCTCGCTGCGGCCTATTCGTTCACTGCGGCGATCGCGCTTTTGGCGACGATCTATTTGCTCGACATTCTTGCCACCGCTTTTCTGATCCCGGAGAAGAAGGGCGTACCCCTTGGATAACGGGGCCTAAACCCCATATTTAACGGGTCGTTATCCGGAGCGGCATTATTGTTTCCGCCTCGGGAACCAGTATAATTCCCGATAGTGGGCCCCAGGCCAGTGCAAAGGGCGCGCGATTTTATCGAGATGGTGGAGATGCGGCTCGTCTTCGTGACGGGCCGTTGACCTTTTGGATTCGCGCTGATGACTATTCCTAATCGGACCGAACATATCCGCCTCACGTCGCATCCAGAGCCCGGCGCCAAGCTCCGCTTCCCGATCGAATGGGGCGCGGCCACACCGCGCGAGCGCGGTCCCATCATCGGCACGGTGTCAAATCCGCAGGACCGTAATGCGATCGGCAGCCATGGCGGTTCCTATTCGGTCTATCGCGCGCTTGCGGTTTCGTCCGGCGCGCTCGATCCGATCCGCCGCCCTGATCTTACCAATACCTATCCCGCAGCGAATATCGGTCCCTTTGCGCAATGGACCGAGCCCAAGCGCATCGTTTCGCTCGATCCGTGGGGCCATCTGGTTGCGGAGAATTTCAAGGCGGAAATCGCCGAAGGCGTCGATATCCGGCCGACCATCGCGATCACGCGCGCACGGCTCGATTTGCCGGAAATGCAGGCGGCGCTGAAGGCGAAACGGCTCAAGAATGACGGCGAAGTCGTTCACGACAACGGCAGCATTTCGGTGGTGAAAATCGCCATCGATCCGGTGTGGTATCTGCCCGGCATCGCCGAGCGCTTCGGCACCACGGAGAATTCACTCCGCCGCGTGCTGTTCGAACAGACCGCGGGCATGTTCCCGGAACTGGTGACGCGGCCCGACCTGCAAGTCTTTCTGCCGCCGATCGGTGGCGCGACGATTTATCTGTTCGGCGATGTCGACAAGCTCAACAATCCCCGCACGCAGATCACCTGCCGGGTGCATGACGAGTGCAACGGCTCCGACGTGTTCGGCTCCGACATCTGCACCTGCCGGCCGTATTTGATCCACGGCATCGAGGAATGCGCCCGCAGCGCGCAGACCGGCGGGCTCGGCATCATCATCTACAACCGCAAAGAAGGCCGCGCACTCGGCGAGGTGACGAAATTCCTGGTCTATAACGCGCGCAAGCGCCAGGAAGGCGGCGACGCGGCCTCGGCCTATTTCGAGCGCACCGAATGCGTCGCTGGCGTCCAGGATGCGCGCTTCCAGCAATTGATGCCGGACTCGGTGCATTGGCTCGGCTTGAAGCGCATCGACCGCTTCGTGTCGATGAGCGACATGAAATATGACGCACTGGTCTCGCAAGGCGTCGATATCGTCGAGCGCATTCCTATTCCCGATGACATGGTGCCCGCCGACGCCCATGTCGAACTCGCCGCTAAGAAGGCCGCGGGCTATTACACGCCGGAGCCGCCGAAGCCGCAGGACCTCACCGACTCGGTCGGCCGCTCCCTCGACAAGTACTGAGCTTGCACTCGCACTCTTCAGCGCGCCCCGAAACTGCCGCTGCGTTGTCACTGTTGAGCGCGGCGGCGGTTCGCGAGCGCGCGCAGCGCATGCTCGCGCTCGGGCTTGACGACAAGCTGCCGCATTTCCGCGTCGACCTCGCGCAACTGCCCAAAGCCGTCGATCTGGTGCTCGATATCACGCGGAAGAACTATCCCGCGCTCGACGTCCCGTTTCATTCGCGCTGGCGGCATTTTGTCTGGAGCGGCGAAGACCGCTGGGCGTCGCTCGATCGAAGAAACCAATGGCCGGACACTGCCGCGCGCGGGCGGGCGGCTTTCGATCTGGCGATTGTGAGCGTGTTGCTCGACGCCGGCGCTGGACCGCAATGGCAGTATCGCGATCCCGTAACCCAACAGAATATCGGCCGCTCCGAAGGCTTGGCACTCGCAAGCCTTGCGATGTTTGCCGAAGGCGCTTTTTCATCTAACCCGAAAAATCCGCTGCAGGCCGATGCCCAAGGGCTGGCGCACCTTTCCGACGCGACGCTCGTGCGCGGCTTTCAAGTCGCGGCATTCAATCCGCTGCTCGGGGTCGAAGGCCGCGGTGATCTGCTGCGTCGGCTCGGCACGCTGATCGCAAGCGAGCCGGACATATTCGGCCGCAACGGCGCGACGCGCCCGGGCGGCCTGTTCGATCACTATGCCGCGCTGGCGGTTGGCGGCGACATATCCGCGCCGACAATCCTGTCCGAGCTGCTGCGTCATCTCGGGCCGATCTGGCCGTCGCGGCTGACGCTCGGCGGCGTGCCGCTCGGCGATTGCTGGCGTCACCCGTCAATGACCACAGCAAATGCAACAAACGGGCTTGTGCCGCTGCACAAACTGTCGCAATGGCTCGCTTATTCGCTGATCGAGCCGCTGCAATGGTCGGGACTTACGGTGTCCGACATCGACGGTCTCACCGGTCTCTCGGAATATCGCAACGGCGGCCTGTTCGTCGACATGGGCGTGTTGCGGCTTCGCGACCCGGCTGATGCCGAGCGCGGTCACGATGTCGCGTCCGCGCTCGTGGTCGAATGGCGGGCGCTGACCGTCGCCCTTCTCGACAAACTGGCCGACGAGATGCGTCATCGTCTCGGTATGGATGCGCAAGCCCTGCCGCTTGCCAAAGTACTGGAAGGTGGCACCTGGGCGGCCGGACGGGTCATCGCGCGGCAAAAGCGCGCCGACGGCTCACCGCCGCTCAAGGTGATCAGCGACGGCACTGTGTTCTGACAGATAGTCCGGGAGAGAGTTATGGACGGCGTCACCGTGGTCAAACATCCTTTGGTTCAGCACAAGCTCACGCTGATCCGCGACAAGAACCTTTCGACCAAATCGTTCCGCCTGCTCCTCAAGGAGATCGGGATGCTGTTGTGCTACGAGGTCACGCGCGATCTGCCGTTGACGAATGTCGAAATCGAGACGCCGATGGCGCGGATGATGTCGCCCAGGATCGCCGGCAAGAAGCTTGTCTTCGCGCCGATCCTGCGCGCCGGCGTCACCTTCGCCGACGGCATGCTCGATCTCGTGCCCGCTGCGCGCGTCGCGCATATCGGCCTCTATCGCGAGCCGGAATCCTTCGTCGCCGTGGAATATTTCTTCAAGGCGCCGTCCGACCTCGCCGAACGGCTGGTCATCGTCGTGGCGCCAGTCGTCGCCACGGCAAACACCGCTTCCGCGGCCGTACTCCGGCTCAAGGAACGCGGCGCCAGGGATATCAGGTTCGTCTGCCTGATCGCGTCGCCTGAAGGCATCGAGAGGCTGCGCGGCGAACATCCTGACGTCGCGGTCTGGACCGCGGCAATCGACGACGGCCTCAACGAGGACGGCTTCATCCTGCCCGGCCTCGGCGACGCCGGCGACCGCGCCTACGGCACGAAATGAGAAGCCTTGCTGCACTTGCATCGCAGCAAGGCGTATGAATTTCTGACATCTTATGGCATATGCAGGGGCAAGTGCGTTGGGAGTTGCCTATGCCGTCCACGGAAACGCTCGCGACCGAAAGCATCGCCTCTTTCGTGCAACCGGCGCGCGTTCATCGCCGCATCTATAGTGATCCCGCCATTTTCGAGCTCGAGCTCGAGCGCATTTTCGGCGCCGCCTGGATCTATGTCGGCCATGAAAGCCAGGTGAAAAATCCGGGCGATTATTTTTCCACCTTCATCGGCAAGAAGCCGGTGGTTTTGGTGCGCGACGCTGACGGCGAAATTCGTGTCATCCACAATCAATGCGCCCATCGCGGCTCGCTCGTCGTCGCCAACGACAAGGGCAATACCGACGAATTCCAGTGCTGTTATCACGGCTGGACCTATCATCTCGATGGCCGGCTCAAGGCCGTGCCGTTGCAGAACGGCTATCCGCGCGACTTCGACCCCAAGAATCCAAAGACCGCGATGACGCAAGTGCCGCGCGTCAAAAGCTATCGCGGCTTTGTCTTTGCCAGCGAAGCCGAGGACGGGCCGAGCCTGGAAGATTTTCTTGGCCATATGGCGACGTCGTTCGACGACATGGTCGACCGCGCGCCCGGCGGCGAGATCGAAGTGGCCGGCGGGGTGTTCAAACACGGCTATGACGGCAACTGGAAAATCTACCTGGAAAATCTCTGCGACGCCGCGCATCCGATCTTCACGCATCGCTCGTCGATCGACGCCGCGCAGCAGCAATCGGACGCGGTCTATTCCGACGGCTCCGGCGAAATCGCCATCCGCCAAATGCGCCAGAACGGCGCCCCCTATAGTTTCTGGGAGACGCAGGTCGGCATCTGGACCTATCCCAACGGTCACTCCTATCTCGGCGACTATCACGACGACGCTAAATTGGTGGCGGCGCTGCAGGATCCGGTGTTCCGCGACTACATCGCGGCGATGGAAAAGGCCAAGGGCAACGCCGAGACCAGGCGCATACTCGAAGTGCGGCGCTGGAACAGCAATGTCTATCCGAACCTGTCGTTCATGAGCCAGTTTCAGCAGCTGCGCATCGTGCATCCGATTTCGGTCAACCGCACCGTCGTCTATACCTACAATTTCCGGCTCAAAGGCGCGCCGGAACAGATGTTCCGCAACACGATCAGCTTCGCCAATATCGTCAACGGCACCGGCTCGCTGGTGCTCACCGACGATCTTGAAATCTACAACCGCATCCGGCTCGGCCTTTCGAGCGAGGGCGCGGAATGGATCGAGATCGGCCGCGGCCTGCAAAGCGACCTGCCGGACGCGCATGGCGGGCGGCGCGGACAGAATTCAACGAGCGAAGTCTATATCCGCAACATGCTGCAGGCCTGGCTCGGCTATATGACCAGCGGCCGCAGTGAAATGCGCGCGGCGTCGTGATCCGATCCCAAATGGCCAAAGCAAGAAAGCGCAAACGTAAAGCGACGACAGCGCCGCGGCGGCAGATCGTCGGCTCCGGCCGCATCACCCGGCTGCCGGCGCGGCAGGCGCTCGACCTGCGCGGCTGCGAGCTGTTTCTGTTGCGCGAGGCGCGGCTGCTCGATGACGGCAATTTCGACGAATGGCTCGAATTGTTCACGCCCGAGGCCTGGTACTGGGTACCTAGCGAGCCCGGTCAGACCGACCGCTTCGAAACCGTCTCGCTGATCAACGACGACCGGCGTCTCCTCGAAACCCGCGTGCGCAGGCTTGCAAGCCCGCGCATGTATTCGCAGGAGCCGCGCTCCCGCACGAGCCGCGTCGTCGCCAACGTCACCATCGAAGAGGCGGCGACGAATTCCTGCACCGTGCGCTCGAAATTCCTGATGATCGAATACCGGCGCGAGCAGCAGCGCATCTTCGGCGGCACCGCGCTGCACGGCCTGGTGCGGGCCGGCTCCGGCATCATGATCGCCTGGAAGCGCGTCGACCTCGTCAATTGCGACGCGCCGCTCGACGGCATCACCATTCCGTTTTGAGTATCTTACGTTCCAGTTTTTAGGTTCCTGTCGGCCGGTGCAGCGCGGTGCGCGTGCGCTGGCGCACCAGCCACTTGGAGCGGCCGGCAAGACCGAGCGCCGCGGCACGCAAGACCGGCGGCCAAGTCGTCGGCAGGCCGAGAAAATAAGAAATGCGCTGCGTGTGTTCGGTGAGCGGGCGTTCGCTGCGCTCCCATTGCCCGAGCGCCGACCCAACGTCGTTATCGCGATCGAGATAGACTGCAAGCGACAGCGCATTCATCATGGCGCAGCCGCCGCCCTGCCCGATATTAGGCGGCAGCGCGTGCGCAGCGTCGCCGATCAGCGCCACCCGCCCTGCAGACCAGCGTTTCAATTTGATCAGATCGAAACGGTCGTAGCGGCCCTGCTCGCCGATGCGGTCGATCAAAGGCTCGAGATGCGGAAAGGCCCGTTTCCATTCGTCCTTGCGCACCGGCACCGCCTTGGCGGCTTCGTCGCTATCGAGCATGGTGAGCGCGATATAAATGTCGCTCTCGCTGCACGGCGTATAGAGCAGCCGCCGCGTGCCCGACCAATATTCGACGGTTTTCGCGCCGTCGCTCACGGCGCGTTCCGCCGCGGTTTTGTCCATCAACAGGCGGGTACAGCCGTCGACGAGATATTTGCGCTTGGCTAAAAGGCCGAGCGTGTCGCGCAAGCGCGAATTGCTGCCGTCGGCGCCGACGATCAAGTCCGCCTTCAGCCGCCGCCCGTCCGACATGATCAGTTCGCCATCGGGCGTCGCGCCCGCGGCAGCGGAATCCGTTGTGATCTTGACACCTGCGCGCCTGGCCGAGTCCGCGAGCGCATTGATGACGTTCTGCCGCACGATGCTGAACACGCGGCTGCCGGCCCAGCGATGCACCGAGATCAGCCGGTCGCTGCCGTCGCGGACCTCGCGGGTATGCGCAAACGGCGCGCCTTTGATCGCGGCGTCATAGGCGCCGACGGCTTCCAGGACACGCAAACCGTTCTCGTAGATATAGATGCCGGCGCCGGTGGTGCGCAGCCGGTCGGCGCGCTCATGCACCCGCACGCTCCAGCCGCGTCGCGCCAGCGCGCAGGCCGCGGTGAGACCGGCAAATCCGGCGCCGACAATCTCGGCGTGGCGTTTACTCATGGCTGCACTTGGCTACCCGTGACTACTCATGGCGCCGTCATACCGAAACTTGAGCGCTGCCGCCGCCGCGCGCGCAGAAAAGGAGTAGCTCTTTCATGCCCCGTGCGTATGATAATGGCTAGCATTGTCATTGAACTTTGGAGGCTTCTCATGGCCCGCTTGCGCCACTTCGCCGTCTGCGTCAACGATCTCGACAAGGCCGCGAAGTTCTACGAGACCGTCTTCGACCTCAAGCGCATCGACCGCGAGGATCTCGAGATCGGTTCGGCGATCTATATGAGCGACGGCGTGATCAATCTGGCGTTGCTCAATTTCAAAGGCAATGCCGGCAGCAAGGCCTCCGATCTCAAAGACCCGAAGGCTTTTGTCGGCGCTCATCATTTTGGCTTTCAAGTCGATGACGTCGCCGAGACGCAAAAGCGTATCGAGGCGAACGGCGGCAAATTCTTCTTTGATTTGGGCGACGAACGTCACGGCAATTTCGAGCGCAAGTTCAAGGACCCCGACGGCGTCATTTTCGACATTTCCGCGGGCGGCTGGCAAGGCACGGACAGTTACAAAAAGTAAGCCGCTACTTTTTGCTGGCGCATGATCTTTTCGGAAAACCGGTTCCCACTTTTCCGGATCATGCGTTATTGCACGAATTGATTGGTATAGAGGTCGTCGACCGGCGACTTCTTCTGGATGATGCCCTTTTCCAGATAGAAATCTTGCAGCTTCGACAGCCGCTCGGGATCGATGGCGCCGAGCACCTTTTGTCCGGGATAGACGAGCTTGTCGTAATAGTCGAAGGCCTCTTTGACTTGGCCTTCCTTGCCGGTCCATTCCGGCACGAATTTCACGAAGTCCGTCGCCGCCGCGGCCGGATCGTCCATGATGTCCTTCATGCCGTGCAGCGCCGCCTTGACGAACGCGCGCACCATCTCCGGCTTGTCCTTGATGATCTGATCGGAGGCCGCAATCGCCTGCGCCATATGCGGGAAGAACACGTCGGTCGGCAGCACGTTGACCTGCACGCCGGCCGCCTCGAGCGGCGGAATCCAGTCCGGCACGCCGGCCATGCCGACCGACTTACCGGTGGCGACCATCTGCCAGACGCCGACGGGACCTGCGGCCTGGATATCGACGTCGTCCTTGGTCAGGCCCGCGCTCGCCAATAGGCCGAGCAGCGCATAGAAGGTCGTGTCCTGATAGGACATCACGGTAATGGTCTTGCCCTTGAGATCGGACGGCTTGGTGATGCCGGAATCCGCGCGCACGACAAGCTGCATGAAGCCCTTGCCGCCGAACACCGCGACCATTTTCACCGGCACGCCGTTCTGCCGCACGATGATCGGCGCATCCGCGACAATGCCGCCGATCGGCACATTGCCGGCGCCGACTTCCTTGGCGACATCGACGCCGCCGCGGCCCACCGCAAAGCTCACGTCGAGGCCGGCTTGCGAGAAATAGCCCTTGCCCTTGGCGAGTTGGATCGGCCCGAAGGCCGGCAGCAGCGGCGGCGCCGGGAAGAGATAAGTGATTTTCTCATCCGCCTGCGCCGGCGACATTGTGAACAAAGCGGCGGCACTTATAAGCCCAATAAATAGCGCGATGCCCGCTTTCGGAAATTGCAACTGCTCTAAACACACTCTACGCACGAACATCATTATCAGCCCCTCGTGAAAAGCTTGCGGCGACAGGCACCGCCATGTTTTCTAGACTATCGGCGTTGCCGGCTTTTGCCACTATACTTGACATATCTGGGCGGCGATAAGCGTGCAATCGGCCCACACGGAAAACGGTCGATTTGTTTCATGGCTTCTGTCGCAGCGTCCAGTCCTCTCGCCGTCCCGGTCACGCGCCTCGAATACCGCAATGTCACGATGCGTTTTGCCGACCGCAGCGGCCGCGGCGCGCTCACCGCCATCCGTAATGTCAGCTTTTCGATCCGCGACGGCGAAGTCGTTTCGCTGATCGGGCCGAGCGGTTGCGGCAAAAGCACGCTCCTGAATATCGGCTCCGGCCTGACCGCGCCGAGCGAAGGTGCGGCCTTTGTCGACGGCGAGCGCGTCGCGGGGCCGAACGCGCAAGTCGCCTTCATGCTGCAGAAGGATCTGCTGCTGCCGTGGCGCACGATCCTCGAAAACGTGATGTTCGGGGTGGAGATTCAGGGCGTGCCGCTTGCCGAGCGTCGGCAACGCGCGCAACGGCTGCTCTCAAGCTTCAACCTCGCCGAGTTTTCCGGCCACTACCCGCATCATCTGTCGGGCGGCATGCGGCAGCGCGTGGCGCTGGCGCGGACGCTCGCGGTCGATCCGCATGTCTTGCTGCTCGACGAGCCGTTCTCGGCGGTGGACGCGCAGACCCGCATGGTCTTGCAGCGTGACTTGGCGCGCACGCTCAAGCAGGCCGGCAAGACCGCGCTGCTCATTACCCATGATTTGTCGGAGGCGGTAACGCTGTCCGATCGTGTGCTGGTGATGAGTCAGAGGCCCGGCACCGTGATCGATGAAATCGTCATCGACCTGCCGCAGCGCGACGACCCGATCGCGCGCCGCCACCTGCCCAAAGTGAACGACTATGTCGAGCGGCTGATGGACCGCCTCGATATCGTCCATGCTGGCCTGGAACAGCCGGCAGGAGGTGCGCCATGAGCAGCGATGCACGCTCCGCCGCCATGCGCAAAGGCACGCTCGCCAGCGTGAGCCTGCTCGTCATCTTTCTGGCTGCGTGGCAATGGGGGCCGGACCTTCTCGGCATTCCAACATTCATCGTGCCGCCGCTGTCGATGGTCGCGCGTGAATTCGTCCATGCCTGGCAATTCGATCATCTGCTGTTTCATACCGCTGTGACCGTCGGCGAGGTTCTGGCCGGCTTCATTCTCGGCAGCCTCCTCGGCGCCGTCATCGGCTATCTGCTCGGCATGTCGCCGACGGCGGAGTTCGCACTGTCGCCTTACATTCTCGCCTTGCAGATCGCGCCGAAGGTCGCGTTTGCGCCGCTGTTCATTCTGTGGATGGGGTTCACGGTCTATCCGAAGATCCTGGTGGCGATCCTGATCGTGTTCTTCCCGGTCATGGTCAATGTGCTGACCGCCGTCCGCGGCGTCGATCCGGATCTCATCAATCTCGCGCGCTCGTTCAAGGCCACGCGGGCGCAGATTTTCTGGAAAGTCGAGTTTCCGACGTCGATGCCGCCGATGTTTGCTGGGCTGCGCATCGGCTCGACGCTCGCCGTGGTCGGTGTCGTCGTCGGCGAATTGGTCGGCGGCAATCAGGGGCTCGGCTATCTGCTGTCGTTTGGCGAAGGCCAGGCCGACACGCCGATGGTTTTCGTCTCGATCGTGATGCTGACCTTGGTCGGCGGCATCGCTTATCTCGGCGTGATCATCGCCGAGCGCCACGTGCTGCATTATCTGCCGACACGGTCCGACGGACAAAATCTCTAGAGCATGATCCGGAAAAGTGGAAGCCGGTTTTCCGAAAAGATCATGCACAATCAAAAAATCCTGGAGCGAAAAACGATTCAATCTGAAACAGTCACGCTCTAGTGAACATCCTTCGGAAAATGCTCGGCGTGCCAGTCCGCTTCCAGACTGGGATTGATCTTGCCGTCGATGACCAGCACACCCGGCGCGCCTTCGGCGACCCAGGCTTTGACCGGATCGAGATCGGCAAGTGTCCGCACCGTCACGCCGCGCGCGCCATAGCCGCGGGCGATGGCGGCGAAGTCGGTGTCCGGGAAACGCACGATGTCGGTCGAAAAGCCTTGCCGGCCGAAGTAATGCACTTCGGCGGCGTATGAGCTGTCGTTATAGACCAGCACGCAAAGGCGCAGCTTGAGCCGGAGCGCGGTCTCGAAATCGGCCATCGACATCATGAAGCCGCCGTCGCCGGCGCCGAGCACCGCGAGCTTGCCCGGATTGGCGAGCGCGAGCCCGATTGCCGACGGCAGCCCTAAGCCCACCGACTGGAAGGAATGGCTGAGGCAGGAGGCGCGCGCATTCGGCACGCGCAGATAACGCGGCACCCAGCCGCAGAAGTGGCCGGAATCGGAAGCCACCACGCGATCCACGGGAAGCAGCGCATCGACCGCCTTGCTCAACGTGCGCGGATCGATGAATTGCGCATTGGATTCGTCAGGATGCGGGAAATGATGGTTATCACCGGCGCGGATGCGCGCCCGCATGGCGTCGCTGCGGCGGCCGGGCCGCGACGCCTCAAAGTCCTGGCGGTCGAGCTCGGCGAGCAGCGCTTCCGCCGTCACGCGCGCATCGCCCTGCACCGCGTAATGCACCGGCTGCTGATAGCCGAGCTTGGTCGCCTCGATGTCGACTTGGGCGACGACGGCGCCGGGCGCGATTAGCTTGCCGCGCTTGGTCGTCCATTGCGTCAGGCTCGCGCCAAAACTCAAGATGAAATCGCTCTCTGCGATCAGCTCGTCGGCGACCGGCGACGAAAAGCCGCCGCTGATGCCGACCGACCAGGGGCTTTGCGCAAACAGACCGTGGCCGCAGACCGACGTTGCGAGCAGCGCCCCGATGCGATCGGCAAGCGCGAGCAGCACCGGCTCGGCACCGGCAATGACGGCGCCGCGGCCACCGAGAACGAGCGGACGTTTCGCCTGCACCAGCGCTTGCGCCAGATCCTTGATGACGACGGGGTCGGGATGCAGCCGGCCGGGTGCGGACGGCAATTCGAGCGGCGGCAGATTGGTGGCGATTGGCGCGTTCTGAACGTCGAGCGGCATACTGAGCACAACGGTCTGGCGATCGCGCAAGGCGCGGGTCACCGCGCGCAACGTATCTTCGCGCGCCGAATGCGGTGTGTGCAGCCGTTCCGACACTGCTCCGACCGCGCGCACCATTTCGGCCTGCTCGATATAGAAATTGTTCTTCACCTGTCCTGTCGGCACATCGCCGGCCAGAACGACAAGCGGCGTCCGGCTTTTCGCCGCTTCGCCGATGCCGGTGAGCGCATTCGTCAGTCCCGGTCCGGAATGCACGCTGACCAAAGTCAATTCCCCGGTCGCCTTGGCATAGGCGTCAGCCATGCTGGCGGCGTTGCATTCGTGGCGCGCGGCAATCAGCTCCACGCCGTTTTCGGTAAGCGCGTGCGAAACCTTGAAATTGGCGGTGCCGAGCAGGCCGAAACAGCGCTTGGCGCCGTAACCGGCCAGATCACGGCCGATGACGGCCGCAACCGTTGAATTGTCGCTCATCAGTTTCTGCTTCCCTGCCGCAGCCGCTAAAACACCAAACATTCCAATGCCATGATTACATAGCGCCCGGTCGCGCGGAAGGGAGCGGGCAGCCCTTGAAGAAGCTTCAAACCTAAATGTTTAAGCTTGAAATATTTTCACGATGGTGCGATGCTTGCGGAATTGGTCGAGCTCTACGGCGGCAGTGCATGAAGATTGCTTGTCTCGGCGGCGGCCCCGCAGGCCTCTATTTCGCGATCAGCATGAAGCTGCGCGACGCCGGCCACGACATCACCGTGTTCGAGCGCAACCGGCCGGACGACACGTTCGGCTGGGGCGTCGTGTTCTCCGACGAGACCTTCGACAATATCACCGCCAACGACCCGGCGAGCGCGGCGGCCATCCGTGGTCACTTCGCCTATTGGGACGATATCGCCGTGCATTATCGCGGCGAGCGCATCGTCTCGAGCGGCCATGGTTTTTCCGGCATCGGCCGCAAGAAACTGCTCATGCTATTGCAAGAGCGGGCCCGGCAGCTCGGCGTCGATCTGCGTTTCCAGGCCGAGATCGCGGATGCCGGCGCGCTTGCCAAGGACTACGACGTCGTCATCGCCGCCGACGGATTGAACTCCAGAACCCGCGCGCAATTCGCCGACTATTTCAAGCCCGCCATCGACACGCGAAAGAACAAATTCGTCTGGCTCGGCACCCAACAGAAATTCGACGACGCCTTCACCTTCATCTTCGAAGAGACCGAGCACGGCTGGATCTGGGCGCATGCCTATCAGTTCGATGCCGACACCGCGACCTTCATCGTCGAATGCGCCGAAGCGACCTGGCAGAAAGCCGGCTTCGGCGCGCTGAGCCAGGAGGAAAACTGCCGCGCCTGCGAAAAGATCTTCGCGAAATATCTCGGCGGCCATCGCCTGATGTCGAATGCGACGCATATCCGCGGCTCGGCCTGGCTGAGCTTCCCGCGCGTGTTGTGCGAGACGTGGTCGCACCGCAATATCGTGCTGATGGGCGACGCCGCAGCGACGGCGCATTTCTCGATCGGCTCGGGCACCAAGCTCGCCATGGAAAGCGCGGTCGCCATGGCGGATTATCTGCACAGCGAGCCGAGCCTCGAAGCGGCGTTTGCGAAATACGAGGATGCGCGCCGCACCGAAGTGTTGCGGCTGCAATCGGCCGCGCGCAATTCGCTGGAATGGTTCGAGGACGTCGAACGTTATCTGCATCTCGATCCGGTGCAATTCAATTATTCGCTGCTCACCCGCTCGCAGCGCATCAGCCACGAGAATTTGCGGCTGCGCGACAAGAGCTGGCTCGAAGGCGCCGAAGCCTGGTTCCAGCGGCTCGCGGGAGCGGCCGACAATACGGTGCGGCGGCCGATGTTTGCGCCGTTCAAGCTGCGCGGCATGACCCTGAAGAACCGCGTCGTCGTCTCGCCGATGGCGCAATACAAGGCCGTCGACGGCTGCCCGACCGATTGGCATCTCGTCCATTACGGCGAGCGCGCCAAGGGCGGCGCCGGTCTGGTTTTTATCGAAATGACCTGTGTCAGCCCGGAAGGCCGGATCACGCCCGGCTGCACCGGCCTTTATGCGCCGGCGCATGAAGCGGCGTGGCAGCGCATTGTCGATTTCGTCCACGCCGAAACTGATGCCAAAATCTGCTGCCAGCTCGGCCATTCCGGCGCCAAAGGCTCGACCCAGCTCGGCTGGGAGGAAATGGACGCGCCGCTTCACAGCGGCAATTGGCCGCTGCTATCGGCATCGGCGACCGCATGGTCGGAGCGCAATCAGCGCGCCCGCGCGATGGACCGCGCCGACATGGAACGCGTGCGCGACCAATTCGTGGCGTCAGCGAAAATGGCGGACCGTGCCGGCTTCGACATGCTCGAACTGCATTGCGCGCACGGTTATCTGCTTTCCTCCTTCATCACGCCGCTGACCAATTTGCGCAGCGACGAATATGGCGGCTCGCTGCAAAACCGCATGCGCTATCCGCTCGAAATCTTTCACGCCGTCCGTGCCGTTTGGCCCGACGAGAAGCCGATCTCGGTGCGCATTTCCGCCAATGACTGGGTCGGCGCCGGCGGCATCGAGCCGCGAGACGCGGTCGAAATCGGCCGCATGCTGCAAGACGCCGGCGTCGATATTTGCGACGTATCGGCGGGACAGACGTCGATCGAGGCGAAGCCGGTCTATGGCCGCATGTTCCAGCGGCCGTTCTCCGACCGCATCCGCAACGAGACCGGCATGGCGACCATGGCGGTCGGCAATATCTTCGAGCCGGATCACGTCAATTCGATTCTGATGGCGGGCCGCGCCGACCTCGTCTGTCTGGCGCGGCCGCATCTCGCCGATCCGTATTGGACGCTGCATGCCGCGGCAAAATTCGGGGACCGTGGCGAATCATGGCCCCTGCCCTATCATCCCGGACGCGACCAGCTCTATCGGATTTCCCAAAGCAGCGAGCCGGCCGCCAACAGGGTATGACAATGACCAACTTATCCGGAAAACATGCGCTCGTAACCGGCGGCGGCTCCGGCATCGGCGCCGCGATCGCCTTTGCGCTGGCCAATGCGGGAGCAAACGTCACAATTTGCGGACGCCGCATGCCCGACCTTGAATTCACCGCCGAGCGCCATGCCAACATCCATCCGCATGTTGCCGACGTCACCGACGAAGCCTCGATCAAGAAACTCTATCAGCAGGCACAGAAGACGCGCGGCAAATTCAACATCGTCATCGCCAATGCAGGAACGGCGGAGAGCGCGCCAGCCGAGAATGTCTCGGCGAAGAGCTGGAACAAGATCCTCGAAGTCAATCTCACCGGCGCCTTCTTCTCGGTGAAGCCGGCGATTGCCGGGATGCGCGAGCACAAATGGGGGCGGATCATCTTCGTCGCGTCGACCGCCGGCTTGAAAGGCTACCCCTACGTTGCGCCTTATGTCGCCGCCAAGCACGGCGTCGTCGGTCTCGCGCGCGCATTGGCGCTCGAAACCGCGAAGGCCGGCGTCACGGTGAACGCGGTCTGTCCGGGCTTCAGCGAGACCTCGCTGCTCGACGAGGCCGTCAATCACGTCGCCTCCAAGACCAAACGCAGCGAAGCGGAAGTGCGCAAGATGCTCGAGGCCAATAGCCCACAGGGCCGTTTCTTCCAGCCGCAGGAAACCGCCGATGCGGTGCTGTGGCTCTGCGACGATGCCAGCGCCGGCATTACCGGCCAGGCGATCTCGATCTCGGGAGGCGAAACGTGGTGAGTGCGCCGCTCCGCGTGCGAAAGCCTGAGGCCGACAGCAAGGCGCGGCTGCGCCTGTGGGTCAGGCTGTTGCGCGCGAGCCGGCTGATCGAGAGCGCGGCGCGCGAGCGCCTGAAATCGCAATTCAACGCGACGCTGCCGCGCTTCGACGTGATGGCGGCGCTCTACCGGCAGCCGGACGGCATGCTGATGAGCGAAATCTCGCGCTTCCTCATGGTATCGAACGGCAATGTCACCGGCATCGTCGATCGCCTGGTGTCGGACGGCTTTGTCGTGCGCGCGCAGCGCAACGGCGACCGCCGCACCTCGTTCATCAGCCTCACCCGCAAGGGCCGCGCCGTGTTCGCCGAGATGGCGGCGGCGCATGAGAAATGGGTCGATGAGCTTCTCGGCAGCGTGTCGGCGCGCGATGCCGACCAATTATCCGCCAAGCTCAAATCGTTTCGCAGCGAATGGGAGAGCGGCGCATGACCGCGATGGCCGCCCTTAGACCCAAGCATTTCCTTTGGCGTATGGCGGGCGCCGTCGCCGTCATTCAGCTCGACCGGCCCGAGCGCAAGAATCCGCTGACCTTCGAGTCCTATGCCGAGTTGCGCGATACGTTTCGCGACCTTGTCTATGCCGACGACGTGCATGCCGTCGTGTTTCTGCCGAACGGTGGCAATTTTTGTTCGGGCGGCGACGTCCACGACATTATCGGCCCGCTGGTCGCCATGAACATGAAACAGCTTCTCGCCTTTACGCGCATGACCGGCGATCTGATCAAAGCGATGCTGCATTGTGGCAAGCCGATCATCGCCGCGCTCGACGGCATCGCCGCCGGCGCTGGCGCCATCATCGCCATGGCATCGGATCTGCGCCTCGCGACGCCGCAGACCAAGACCGCGTTCTTGTTCAACCGCGTCGGCCTTGCCGGCTGCGACATGGGCGCTTGCGCGATCCTGCCGCGCATCATCGGCCAAGGCCGTGCCGCCGAGCTGCTTTACACCGGGCGCGCGATGACGGCCGAGGAAGGCGAGCGCTGGGGTTTCTTCAACAGGCTCGTTGCCGCGGATGCGCTCGAGCAAGAAGCGTTGGCGCTGGCGCGCGCGATCGCCGCCGGTCCGACCTTCGCCAACAGCATCACCAAGACGCAACTCAATCAGGAATGGTCGATGAGCCTCGACCAGGCCATCGAGGCCGAGGCGCAGGCGCAGGCGATCTGCATGCAGGGCAAGGACTTCGAGCGTGCCTATCGCGCGTTCGTTGCCAAACAGAAACCGGTATTCGAGGGCAATTAGTGACCGACCGTACGTTCCTGACCTGGCCGTTTTTCACCGATCGCCATCGCGCGCTGGCCGATGCCATCGAGCGCTGGTGCGCGGCCAAGCTGCCGGTCGATCATGACGACGTCGATGCCGCATGCCGGAAGCTTGTTGCCCAGCTCGGCCGCGACGGCTGGCTCATGCATACCGCGCCCGACCCGCTTATCCCCGCGCCGCTCGACGTGCGCACGCTCTGCCTGATGCGCGAAACGCTGGCGCGCTACGACGGGCTCGCCGATTTTGCCTTCGCTATGCAGGGGCTCGGCGCCGGGCCGATCAGCCTGTTCGGCAGCGCCGAACAGCGCGCCTGGCTCAAGCGCACGCGATCCGGCGAAGCGATCGCTGCCTTCGCGCTGACCGAGCCCAAATCGGGCTCCGATGTCGCCAATATCGCCATGACGGCGCGTCTTTCCGGCAGCAATTATGTGCTCGACGGCGAGAAGACCTGGATCTCGAATGGCGGCATCGCCGACATCTATGTGGTTTTCGCGCGCACGGGCGAAGGCCCGGGTGCCAAAGGCCTGTCGGCTTTTCTGGTGTCAGGGGATGCCGCCGGGCTGAGTGTCGCCGAGCGGATCGAGGTCATCGCGCCGCATCCGCTGGCGCGTCTGCAATTCGATTCCGTGCGGGTGCCGGCCACCGCGATGATCGGCGGACCAGGCGAAGGTTTCAAGATCGCCATGGCGACGCTCGACGTGTTTCGCTCGACCGTCGGCGCCGCCGGGCTCGGCTTTGCGCGGCGCGCACTCGAGGAAACCGTGGTGCGGGCGAAGTCGCGCCAACTGTTCGGCGGAACACTCGCCGATTTGCAGATGGTGCAAGGCCATATCGCCGACATGGCGGTCGATGTCGATGCCGCGGCGCTCTTGGTCTATCGCGCCGCATGGGCCAAGGATTCCGGCGCGCCACGCGTCACGCGCGAGGCGTCGATGGCGAAACTCTTCGCCACTGACCGCGCGCAAGAGGTCATCGACAAGGCGGTGCAGATCCACGGCGGCGACGGCGTCCGCCACGGCCACATCGTCGAACGGCTTTATCGCGAAATCCGGGCGTTGCGCATCTATGAGGGCGCATCAGACGTGCAGAAGGCCGTCATCGCACGGCAGACGCTTGCAGGAGCATGATCATGGCTGCGTATTCGCTCGGCCGCACCGCGCATACCGATACATTCACCCGCGACAATCTTCCGCCCGGCCAGCTTTGGCCGCACCTCCCGCTCGATGGCTTCGACTATCCCGAAGAGCTCAATGCCGCGGTCGAACTGACCGATCGCATGGTGGCGCGCGGTTTCGGCGATCATGTCGCGCTGATCGGCAACGGCCGCCGCCGTACCTACAAAGAACTGTCGGACTGGACCAATCGCATCGCGCATGCGCTGGTCGAGAATTTCGGCGTCAAGCCCGGCAATCGCATTCTCGTTCGCGCGGCGAACAATCCGGCTCTGGTCGCCTGCTGGCTCGCCGCCACCAAGGCGGGCGCCGTCGTCGTCAATACCATGCCGATGCTGCGCGCCGGCGAGCTCGGCCAGATCGTCGACAAAGCCGAAGTGTCGCTTGCGCTCTGCGACACGCGGCTGATGGACGAGATTGTCACTTGCGCCAAGGACAGCAAGTTCCTCAAACAGGTGATCGGCTTCGATGGCACCGCCAATCACGACGCCGAGCTCGACCGCATTGCGCTCAGCAAAACCGTGACCTTCGACGCGGTGAAGACCGGACGCGATGATGTGGCGCTGCTGGGTTTCACCTCAGGCACCACCGGCGAGCCCAAGGCGACCATGCATTTCCACCGCGATCTCCTGATCATCGCCGACGGCTATGCCAAGGAGGTTCTCGGCGTCACGCCGGATGACATTTTCGTCGGCTCGCCGCCTTTGGCCTTTACCTTCGGCCTCGGCGGGCTTGCGATATTTCCGCTGCGTTTCGGCGCGACCGCGACGCTCCTCGAGAACGCATCACCCGCGAATATGGTCGACATCATCCAGACCTATAAGGCGACGATCGCGTTCACGGCGCCCACCGCCTACCGCGCGATGCTTGCGGCGATGGATCAAGGCGCCAATCTCTTGTCGCTGCGCGCGGCGGTGTCGGCGGGCGAGACGCTGCCAGCGCCGGTGTTCAAGGATTGGGTGGCAAAAACCGGCAAGCCGATCCTCGACGGCATCGGCTCGACGGAAATGCTGCACATTTTCATTTCCAACCGCTTCGGCGACGCCGCGCCCGCCTCGACCGGCAAGCCGGTCGCCGGCTATGAGGCCAAGATCGTCGGCGACGACATGAAGGAGAAGCCGCGCGGCGAAGTCGGCAAGCTCGCCGTGCGTGGACCGACCGGCTGCCGTTATCTCGCCGACAAGCGCCAATCCAGTTATGTCCGCGACGGCTGGAACCTGACCGGCGACGCCTTCTCGCAAGACGAGAACGGCTATTTCCATTTCGCCGCCCGAAATGACGACATGATTATCTCGTCTGGCTACAACATCGCTGGTCCCGAAGTCGAGGCAGCGCTGCTGTCGCATCCCGACGTCAAGGAATGCGCCGTCATCGGCGTGCCGGACGAAGAGCGCGGCCAGATCGTGCAGGCGCATGTCGTGCTCAAGGACGGCGCGCCGCCGGACCCGGAAACCGTCAAGAAATTGCAGGATCACGTCAAAGCGACCATCGCGCCGTTCAAATATCCGCGTTCGGTCAAATTCACCGATGCGCTGCCGAAGACGCAGACCGGCAAGATTCAACGCTTCCGCTTGAAGCCGAAAGCACAATGAGCAAGATGCCGGACATGACCGAAACGCATAAGCTGCTGCATCCGCGCGGCTGGAAAGCGGCCAAAGGCTTTACCAATGGCGTCGTCGCCGAAGGCCGCCTGGTGTTTCTGGCCGGCCAGATCGGCTGGAACGCCGAGCAGATATTCGAGAGCACGGATTTTGTCGCTCAGACGCGCCAGGCACTGATGAATATCGTCACGCTGGTCGGAGAAGCCGGCGGCACGCCGGCGCACATTACCCGGCTGACGTGGTTCGTCACCAACAAGAAAGAATATATGTCGCGGCTGCGTGAGCTCGGGCAGGCCTATCGCGCGGTCATGGGCAAGAACTTTCCGGCCATGACGCTGGTTCAAGTCGTGGCCTTGGTCGAGGACCAAGCCAAAGTCGAAATCGAAGCCACCGCTGTGCTGCCCGCTTCAGATAAGAGCTGAGCGGCGGTACTTGCCTAAATGGCTGCCTAAAAAATATGCGGTGACTGCCCTGCGCGGTTCGCGGCTGCGCCGCCGCTACCGCAGCTTTCCTAACACGCTCATTGATTCAATGACTTAAGCTGCGGCAACGACGGCGCGCGGAATGGCACGCGCTTTGCGGAAGAGCTTATCAGCGGATCATTTCTTCATCCGCCAAGGCCAGCCCCTGGGAGGCATCAATGAAGCGCCGCGACTTTCTCAAATCCGTAACCGCGCTCACTGCTGCCGCCGCCGTGCCGGCACCCGCGGGCTGGTCGCCGGCCAAGGCGCAATCGCGTCAAGAGACTCTGCTGATCGTTTCGGAAAGCGGGCCAAACAATCTCGACATCCACGGCGTCGGCACCAATGTGCCGGGCTACGAAGTGTCGTGGAATTGCTACGACCGGCTGATCAGCCACGAAATGAAGACCAACGATCAGGGCACGCCGTATTACGACAAGACCAAATTCAAGCCCGAGCTCGCGGAGGACATGAATATTGGCGACATGTCGGTGACGTTCAAATTGCGCAAGGACGCAACTTTTCAGGACGGCACGCCGGTCACCGCCAAAGACGTCAAATGGTCGTTCGACCGCGCCGTCACCGTCGGCGGCTTCCCCACCTTCCAGATGAGCGCCGGCTCGCTGAGCAAGCCGGAGCAATTCGTCATCGTCGACGACAACACGTTCCGCGTCGATTTTATGAAAAAGGACCGGCTTACCGTCCCCGATCTCGCGGTCATCGTGCCCTGCATTCTCAATTCGGAACTGGTGAAATCGAAAGCGACCGAGCAGGATCCCTGGGGCCTCGAATTCACCAAGCTCAATACCGTCGGTAGCGGAGCATATAAGGTCACCAATTGGACGGCCGGCTCGCAGGTGGTGCTCGAGCGCAACGACAATTGGAAGGGCGGCCCGCTGCCCAAGCTGAAGCGCATCATCTGGCGCATGGTGCCGGATGCCGGCAACCGCCGCGCACTGCTTGAACGCGGCGACGCCGATGTGTCCTACGATCTGCCCAACAAGGATTTCTCCGAGCTGAAATCCGACGGCAAGCTCAGCATCATTTCGACGCCCTACTCCAACGGTATCCAGTATATCGGCATGAACGTGGCGCATCCGCCGTTCGACAATGTGAAGGTGCGCTACGCGATCGCTTACGCCATCCCGTATCAGAAAATCATGGATGCGGTGATGTACAACCTCGCCAAGCCGATGTTCGGCGCGTCCGCCGAAGCACCGACCGAAGTCGCCTGGCCGCAGCCGCACAAGTTCAACACCGATCTCGCCAAGGCGAAGGCGCTGCTCGCCGAGGCCGGCTATCCGAACGGCCTGCCCGATCCGATCCAGATGTCGTTCGACCTCGGCTTTGCCGGCGTCAACGAGCCGACCTGCGTGCTGACGCAAGAGAGCCTGGCGCAGATCGGCATCCAGACCACGATCAACAAAGTGCCGGGCGCGAACTGGCGCACCGAGCTGACCAAAAAAACCATGCCGCTGTTCACCAATGTGTTCTCCGGCTGGCTCGATTACCCAGAATACTTCTTCTACTGGTGCTACCATTCCGGCAAATCGATCTTCAACACCATGGATTATCAGTCGCCGCCGATGGACGCGTTCGTCGACGGCGCGCGCACCGCCGCCGCGACCGGCGATATGGACAGCTACAACAAGGACGTAAAGGGCTTCGTTGATCTCGCCTACACCGACATGCCGCGCATTCCGCTCTATCAGCCTTACGTCAATATCGCGATGCAGAAGAACATCACCGGCTATCAATATTGGTTCCACCGCCGGCTCGATTACCGCAACTTCGCAAAGGGGTGAGTTTTCCAGACCAGGAGGACGGGTGGCTAAATGCTGACGATGATCCTCAAACGGCTGATGATGGCGATCCCGAGCCTGATCGGCGTGGTGATCGTCACCTTCCTGCTCACGCGCGCGCTGCCGGGCGACCCGGCCGCCTATTTCGCCGGCCCCGCGGCGACGCCGCAGGCGATCCAGGAAATCCGCGTCAAGCTCGGTCTAGACAGGCCGCTAATCGTGCAATTCGGCCACTATGTCGACGATCTTGCCCACGGCAATCTCGGCACCTCGCTGACCACCGGCCAGCCGGTCGCAAGCGAACTGCGCAACCGGCTGCCGGCGTCCGCCGAACTGACGCTGCTCGGGCTTATCGTTTCCATCATCATCGCGGTGCCGCTCGGCATCCTGGCCGCTACTAAGCCGAACTCCCTGCTCGATCACGCTTGCCGCATCGTCGCGACGGCCGGCGTTTCGCTGCCGGTGTTCTTCACTGGCCTGATCCTGGTTTACGTCTTCTACTATCAACTCGGTTGGGCGCCGGCGCCGCTCGGACGGCTCGACGTGTTCTTCACCGAGCCGCCGCACGTGACCGGATTCTATCTGATCGACAGTTTGATCGCGCGCGATCCGGAAACCTTCATGGCGGCGCTCAAGCAGCTCATCCTGCCGGCGCTGACGCTCGCGATTTTCTCGCTGGCGCCGATCGCTCGCATGACGCGCGCCTCGATGCTGGCTGTGCTGTCCTCCGACTTCGTGCGCACCGCGCGCGCCAGCGGGCTCTCCGCCTACACCGTGATCATCACCTATGCGTTCCGTAACGCCATGCTGCCGGTGATCACCACGCTCGGCATGGTGTTCTCGTTCCTGCTCGGCGCCAACGTGTTGGTCGAGAAAGTTTTTGCCTGGCCTGGCATCGGCTCCTATGCCGTCGAAGCGCTGCTCGCCTCCGACTTCGCGCCGGTGCAAGGTTTCGTGCTGACCATGGCGGTGATGTATGTCGCCATCAATCTAATGATCGACGTGCTGTACGGCGTCATTGATCCGCGCGTGAGACTCGACGCGTAAAGGGAACATGAGACAGCCATGACCGACATAGCAACATCTCCGCCGCGCGAAAGCAGTCTCACTGCGCTGTTCAAGCATTCGCGCTATGTGCTCGGTGAAAATCCCGTCACCGGCTTTGCCTTCGCACTCTTCGTATTGATCGTGCTCGCCTCGGTGTTCGGCCCGCATATCGTGCCTTACGATCCGCTGGCAAGCGATACCACCCAGGCGCTGAAGCCGCCGAACGCGCACCACTGGTTTGGCACCGACCAGCTCGGCCGCGACGTGTTCAGCCGCGTCGTGGTGGCGACCCGACTTGACTTCTTCATCGCTATCGCCTCTGTCGCGCTGGTGTTCCTGATGGGCGGCCTGGCCGGCGTCGCCGCCGGATTTTTCGGCGGCTGGACCGACCGCATCGTCGGCCGCATCGCCGACACCATCATGGCGTTTCCATTGTTCGTGCTGGCGATGGGGATCGTCGCCGCGCTCGGCAATACCGTGCAGAACATCGTGCTGGCGACCGCGATCGTGAATTTTCCGCTTTACGCCCGCATCGCCCGCGCCGAAGCCAACATCCGCCGCGACGCCGGCTTTGTCGAAGCGGCGCGGCTGTCCGGCAATTCCGACTGGCGAATCTTAAGCTTTCAGATTCTGCCGAACGTCTTTCCGATCCTGGTCGTGCAGATGTCGCTGACCATGGGCTACGCCATTCTCAATGCTGCGGGCCTCTCATTCATCGGGCTCGGCGTGCGGCCGCCGACGCCCGAATGGGGCATCATGGTCGCGGAAGGCTCCGCCTTCATGGTCTCCGGCGAATGGTGGAACGCGACCTTTCCAGGCGCGGCGCTGATGGTCGCAGTGTTCTGCTTCAATCTGCTCGGCGACGGCTTGCGCGACATGGTCGATCCAAGGCGACGGACCTGAGCCCGGCGAACATGATCACCGCGAACGCGAACACAGCACCCGCACTGTCCGTCGAAGGCCTCTGCGTTGAATTCCGCACCCGCGCCGGCATCGTGCGCGCGCTGGATAATGTCAGCTTCAGCGTCGGCAAAGGTGAGACCATGGCGCTGGTCGGCGAATCCGGTTCCGGCAAATCGGTCACCGCTTACGCCATCATGGGCATTCTCGATCCCGCCGGCCGCATCACATCGGGCCGCGCCATGCTCGGCGGGCTCGATCTGCTGCACGCCAAGCCGAGCCAGCTGGCCGAAGTGCGCGGCCGCGACATAGCGATGATCTTTCAGAGCCCGCGCACCGCGCTCAACCCGATCCGCCCGGTCGGCAAGCAGATCGCCGACGTGCTCATCCGCCATGGCAATGTGCCGCGGCGTGAGGCGCCGGAGCAAGCTGTCGAAATGCTGCGCGCCGTCGGCATCACCGATCCGGCGCGGCGCGCCAAGGCCTATCCATTCGAAATGTCGGGCGGCATGTGCCAGCGCGTGATGATCGCGATCGCGCTTGCTGCCAAACCCTCGGTGCTGATCGCCGACGAGCCGACCACCGGCCTCGACGTGACCACGCAGGCCGTGATCATGGATCTGATCGGCGATCTCGCCAGCAAGATGGGCATGGCGACGATCTTCATCACCCATGATCTTGCGCTGGCCGGCCAGCGTTCCGCGCGCATTGTCGTCATGCATGCCGGCCACGTCGTCGAGAATGCGCCGACCAACGAGCTGTTCGCCTATCCGCGGCATCCTTATACGGCGGAGCTGATCGCGGCGACGCCGGATTCGGCGGCAAGTCTCGACGAGCTCGCGTCCATTCCCGGCACGCTACCCGATCTGCGCCGCTCCGATCTGCCGCCATGCCGCTATTCGGAGCGTTGCCCGCGCAAGATCGAGGCCTGCGCGCAACCGTTGCCGCAGGCCGCGCCCGGCGCCACCCATATTGTCGCCTGCTGGAATCCCCTGCCCGCGCCGACGCTCGGCGCGCCGATCCTCGTCGCATCGGCGGAGAATGTCGCATGACCGCACTCCTCGACGTTGCCGAGTTCTCGAAACTGTTTCCGGTGAGCGGCGCGTCCGGAACGGGTTCACTGTCTTGGGCGGGGCTGAAACGGCGTTTCCAGGGCGGCCCGGAGAAACTTCCCAAAGTTTACGCCGTCGACAACGTGAGTTTCGTCATCGAGAAGGGTGAGACCGTCGGCCTGGTCGGCGAGTCCGGTTGCGGCAAGTCGACTCTGGTGCGCGCGCTCACCCGCCTGATCGACGCCAGCGACGGCAGCGTCAAGCTCGGCGCCCGCGAATTGACGCTCACACCGGCGCGCGAATTCGCCAGCGATCCCGATCGCGCCCGCATCCAAATGGTGTTCCAGGATGCCGGCGAAAGCGTCAATCCGCGCTTCACCGCCTTCGACGCCATCGCCGATCCGTTGCGCCGCTTGCGCAAATTGAGCGGCAGGACGCTGCGCGACCGCGTCGAGACCGTGGCGAGCCAGTGCGGCCTGCCGCCGCAATTGCTGACGCGCTTTCCGCATCAACTTTCCGGCGGCCAGCGCGCCCGCGTCGGCATCGCGCGCGCCATCGCGGTCGAACCCGATCTTCTGGTGCTCGACGAACCGACCGCTGCGCTGGATGTCTCAGTTCAAGTCGTCATTCTTCAACTGCTGCAGCGGCTGAAGAAGGAGCTCGGCATGAGCTATCTGTTCGTGTCGCACGACCTTTCCGTCGTCAAACTTCTGTGCGACCGTGTGCTGGTGATGTATCTCGGCAAGATCATCGAAAGCGGCCCGGCGATGGAGGTGTTCGAACATCCGTTGCATCCCTATACGCAGGCGCTGGTCGCCGCCGTGCCCCGCTTCGGCGAGGACGGCGCCGAGCGGCTGCGCCTCAGCGGCGAGCCGAGAAGTCCGATCGACCCGGATCCGAATGTGTGCCGCTTCTACGGCCGCTGTCCGCGCGGCACCAATGCCTGCAAGACGACGATGCCGGAACTGCGCCGCTTCGGCGCACGTCAGGTCGCCTGCCACTATGCCGAAGACTTCTTGCCGAAGCCGGAACCGCAAGCCACGTCATGAAGCGTAAAGCCGTCCACAAAATTAAATCCGCGTCCGCGGCAAAGCCGACCAAGGCAAGCGGCAAGCGCACGTCGGCAAAGACGCCCGCCAAAGCCGCCGCCAAAAGGCCCAGCGCGAACCCGAAACACGACGCCCTCGACGCCGTGATTGCCGCGAGTGCCCAGGCGCTCGGGCTCACGCTCGATCCGTCCTGGCAGGACAATATCCAGTTCAACCTGCAGCTCGTGTTGCGCCACGCGGCACTGGTCGACGAATTTCCGCTGCCCGACGACGCCGAGCCGGCTCCGGTGTTTCATGCTTGATACGCCCGATGCGCCGCCCGGCACGGCGGCGGAGATTGCCGCGGCCATCTCGTCCGGCCGCACCAGTGCGCAGGCGGTGGTCGAGGCAACGCTGACCCGCATCCGCGAGCGCGATCCGATCCTTAACTCTTTCACCGCCGTGACCGACGATCGCGCGCGGCGCAGAGCGCAAGCCATCGACGACGCTCGCGCCCGCGGCGCGCCGCTCGGCCCCCTCGCCGGCGTGCCGTTCGCGGTGAAGAACCTGTTCGATGTCGCGGGTCTCCCGACACTCGCCGGCTCCAAGATCAACCGCGACGATCCGCCGAAGACGCGGGACGCCGCCTTGATCGAGCGGCTCGAAGCTGCCGGCGCCGTGCTGGTCGGCGCGCTGAACATGGGCGAATACGCCTACGACTTCACCGGCGAGAACATCCACGACGGCCCCTCGCATAATCCGCACGACATCGAACGCATGTCGGGCGGTTCGTCCGGTGGCTCCGGAACCGCGGTCGGCGGCGCGCTGGTGCCGCTCGCGCTCGGGTCCGACACCAACGGCTCGATCCGGGTGCCGGCGTCGCTCTGCGGCACGTTCGGCCTGAAGCCGACCTACGGCCGCCTCAGCCGCGCGCGCACATTCCCCTTTGTCGCCAGCCTCGATCATCTCGGGCCGTTCGCGCGTACGGCGCGTGATCTCGCTGTGTCTTATGACGCCATGCAAGGCTTCGATCCCGACGACGCGGCCTGCGTAGATCGGCCTATCGAGGCCGTGACGCCGCGTCTCGAACGGGGCGCGGATGGCCTGCGCGTCGCCGTCGCCGCCGGCTATTTTAAATGCCGGAGCGCGGAGGCCTGTTACGCCATTGATCGCATCGCCGCCGCGCTCGGTGCCAATCGTGACGTCGAGATTCCGCAAGCCGAGCGCGCGCGATCAGCGGCATTCATCATCACCGCGACTGAGGGCGCGAGCCTGCATCTGCACAGGCTTCGCACCCGCGCCGAGGATTTCGATCCGGCGACCCGCGACCGGCTCATCGCCGGTGCCATGGCGCCGGCTGCGCTGGTCGACAAGGCGCAGAAATTCCGCCGCTGGTATCGCGACGAAGTTTTAAAGCTGTTCAAGGACGTCGATGCGATCCTGGCGCCGGCGACCCCGATCACCGCGCCGCTGATCGGCCAGAAGACGTTCATGTTCGGCGATGTCGAATTGCCGGTGCGCGCCAATCTCGGTCTCTACACGCAGCCGATTTCTTTCATCGGCCTGCCGGTCGTCGCCGTACCGGTGGTGCTCGACCCGTTGCCGATCGCGGTGCAGATCATCACGGCGCCGTGGCGCGAGGATGTTGGGCTACGCATCGCGCATGCGCTCGAGGCCAAGGGTGTTGTCGCCGCGATGGCGCCACCGGCCTAACGACAAATCTCAGGGGGAAAGCTATGGAGATCGACCTGCCGGAGGTCGTCGCCGAGGTGAAGGCTGCATTCGACGCTTACGAAAAGGCGCTGATGTCGAACGATGTGGCCACACTCGACGCGCTGTTTCATGACGACGCGCGCACAATCCGCTACGGCGGCGGGGAGAATCTCTACGGCTATGCCGCGATCAAATCGTTCCGCGCCGCGCGTTCGGCCGCGGGCCTGGCGCGCGCGTTGTCGGAGACCGTGATCAGCACCTATGGCCGCGACCATGCCGTGGCCTCGACTTTGTTTCATCGCGCGAGCGCGCCCGGCAAAGTCGGCCGCCAAATGCAGACCTGGGTGCGGTTTCCACAAGGCTGGCGCGTCGTCGCGGCCCATGTCAGTGTGATCGACGAATAACCTCACGCCGCCGCGATCCGCTGGCACGGCACCAACCACAACAGCCTGGAACAAACGCTTGCCGCGCGTCGATGCGGCGCGCGCCGGCGCACTTAAATATTGCCAGCGGAACGCCAAGAATTGCCGCGTGATGTTCGTCGACGATGCGGTGGTAGCGCCCTAACCAGGCCGCGACGCAACAAATTTGCGCCAGCCGCCGAAGCTGGAAATATCGCGCGCGCCTTTCACGGCTCCGGCCTCGACCAGGAAACCTTTGACGGCACGGCCGTCGGCAAGGTCGAGCGTACCGATGCAGAGCGGCGACGGAATTTTTGCGACGAACCGGCCGAACGCGGCATCCGGCAATGCCCAGATTTCAAGCTCGATCGCGGTCCCCTCGCCGTCATTCACGCGCAGAAGCCCGGGCTTCGGCGGCGCCAAACCCGCAAGTGCAAACAGCCGGTAATGCGGCGCGGTCTTGCTGCTTTCGAGCAGGCGGCCGCCGGCGGAGCGCAATTCGCAGTTCAGCGGCATGCCGGAAAGATGCGCGCCGACCACCGCGATCGCAATCTCGCCTGCCGCCGCAGCAGAGATGGATTTTGCCGGCGCCGGCTGGGGCGTTTTCAGCGCGCCGAGCGGCAATCCTCCAGCGTAGTGGAATTGCCGCCCGATCGATGCGAGCAGCGCATCTTCGCCGCCCGGCGCCAGTAGCGTCACCCCGAAGGGTCTGCCATTGGCTTCGATCGACGACGGCACAGCGAGGCCGCACAGATCGAGCAGATTGACGAAATTGGTATAGGTGCCGAGCCGGCTGTTGAGCGTAATCGGATCAGCCGCGACTTCGTCGAGACTATAGGTCGTCGGCGCGGTCGGCAGCGCGAGCGCGTCGATCGTCGCAAATGTCCGATCGCGGATGTGGCGGAAGGCTTCGAGCTTGTAGAAGGCGGCAAATGCATCGGCGGCACTCGCCTTTTCGCCCGAGGCGATGATTTGCCGCGTCACCGGAAGAATGGCCTCGGGCGACTTGGCGAGAAGATCCTTGGCGGTGAGATAGCGCTCCGCCACCCAGGGTCCGTCGTAGAGCAGCCGCGCCGTAGCATAGAATGGCTCAAGATCGACTTCGACGATTTTGGCGCCGAGATCGGCAAGACGACGAAGCGCCGCGTCGTAGGCCGCCGCCGAGGTCTTGTCGCCGAAGAACAGCCGCTGCTCCGCACGCGGCACACCGAGCCTTAGTCCCTGCGGCATCGGCCCAAACGTACCCACAGGACGCGTTCGCGAAAATGGATCGGCAGCATCAAAGCCGGCGATGACATCGAGCGCGTCGATGGCGTCGTCCACGGTGAGCGCGAAGACCGAAACGCAATCGAGCGAACGGCAGGCGGGAACGACGCCGGCCGTCGACACGAGACCCAGGCTCGGCTTCAGCCCGACGATATTATTGAACATCGCCGGCACGCGGCCGGAACCCGCCGTATCGGTGCCGAGCGCGAGCGGCACGATCCCCGCTCCGACGGCGACGCCGGAGCCCGAGCTCGATCCACCGGGAATGAGTTTTGCATCGAACAGATTGCGCGGCACGCCGTAAGGCGAGCGCACGCCGACGAGCCCGGTTGCGAACTGATCGAGATTGGTCTTGCCGAGAATAAGCGCGCCGGCCGCACGCAGCCGGGCGACAGCGGTCGCGTCCTTCTCCGCCTGATAGCGATAGGCCGGACACGCCGCCGTGGTCGGCAGGCCGCCGACATCGATATTGTCCTTGACGGCGACCGGGATGCCATAGAGCGGCGGCGAGGTGTTGCCGGTGCGCATCAGCACTTGCGCTTCGGCGGCGACGTCTTCCTCTTTCCGCAACGTGATGAAGATTGCCGGATCGTCGAGCGCGCGCAGGCGCACATAGCTGCGCGCGACAATGGACGCGGGCGTCGCGGTACCGCTGCGATAGGCGGTGAGAATTTCGCCAATGGTCTCGGTCACGTCAGGCCTTCCAAGGCTAAGCTGTGACCCACGGGCCCGGCGACCGCGAGTGAGCAACTCCTAAAGGGCCCCCGCGCTCGGCGCAATCGCTCACGCATTGCAGCACTTGCCGGAACGCCAGCCCGCAAGCGCAGTTCCGCAAGCGTCGTTCGCCGTCGACAGCCTCGAACCAAACGGGGTGCCAATGAAAAATACCGGCGCGGCGGCGTTGGTTTGCGCGAAGGATGCGATCGGCAGTCACTAGCGGCTCGCCTATGTCGCATAGTTGATATATATCAATGTCTTAGAGATGAACGACCACAGCGATGCCCGGCCGCTATCGACCCTTCCGAGTGATATGGTACCGTGAGTCTTGGGGCGCCCGGGCTGACTTCGATTCACCCTGGGGGCGGTAGCTTAGGCCAGCGCAATTTCGGCGCCGGCAGTCGGGACCTCAGAGTGAAAAGCTTCGCTTTGATCGGTGCTGCGGGTTACATAGCGCCGCGGCACATGAAGGCTATTAAGGCGGTCGGCGGCGACCTGAAGGTCGCGTTCGATCCGAAAGATTCGGTCGGCATCATCGACAGCTATTTTCCGGACGCCCATTTTTTTACCGAGTTCGAGCGTTTCGACCGCCATATCGACAAGAAAAGCCGCCACGACGAAAAGATCGATTACATTTCGATCTGTTCGCCCAATTATCTGCATGACGCCCATTGCCGCTTCGCCATGCGCGCGGACAGCGACGCGATTTGCGAGAAGCCACTCGTCCTCAACCCCTGGAACCTCGACGGATTGCAGGACATGGAGTGGCATACGGGACGCAAAGTGTCGACCATCATGCAGCTGCGGCTGCATCCGGCGATCCAGGCACTGAAGCAAAAAGTGGCGGCCGAGCAGAAGAACAACTTTTCGATCGACTTGACCTACATCACCTCGCGCGGCCGCTGGTATCAGGCATCCTGGAAGGGCGACGAAGCCAAATCGGGCGGTGTCGCCACCAATATCGGCGTGCATTTCTTCGACATGCTGGCTTATGTCTTCGGCGAGCCGGACATGAATATCGTCCATCTGCGTGAGGCATCGCGCGCAGCCGGTTATCTGGCCTGCGGTCGCGCTCAGGTCCGCTGGTTCCTCTCGGTCGACAGGAACGATCTGCCGCCCGGAACCGACAAGCCGACATTCCGCTCGATCACGATCGACGGCGAAGAGGTCGAATTTTCCGACGGTTTCGGCGATCTGCACACGCGAAGCTATGAGGAAATCCTCGCCGGCCGCGGCTTCGGCCTCGACGATGTCCGCACCTCCGTCGAAATCGTCTCCCATTTCCGCAAGGCGCCGATCGAATTGAAACGCGGCGAGCCTCACCCGCGGACGATGCGGTTTCTTTCATGAGCGGCGGATCGGCAGCGGAGAGCCGCTTCCCCAATGTCCGCATTCACGAAAGCTCCTATGTCGATGAGCGGGTCGTCATCGGCGAAGGCACGCGCATATGGCATTTTTGTCATGTTCTCGGCGATGTCTCGATCGGCCGGCACTGTTCGATCGGACAGAACGTCATGATCGGGCCGCACGTGACGGTCGGCGACAACTGCAAGATCCAGAACAATGTCAGCCTTTATGAAGGCGTGACACTCGAAGACGACGTCTTTTGCGGCCCGAGCTGCGTGTTCACCAATGTGATCAATCCGCGCTCGGCGATATCGCGCAAGACCGAGTTCCGGCCGACGCTGGTCAAACGCGGCGCCACCATCGGGGCCAATGCCACGATCCTGTGCGGCCATACCGTCGGCAGCTACGCTTTCGTGGCTGCGGGCGCTGTGGTGACCAAAGACGTTCCCGACTTTGCTTTGGTGGCGGGGGTACCGGCGCGCCGGATCGGCTGGATGAGCCATCACGGCGAACGCCTTGGCCCAGATCTGATCTGTCCGGTAACCAAGCGGCGCTATCGCGAAGTCGCTCCGAACCGGATCGAAGCGGCAGACTAACTGCCCGCCCTTCATCCGCAACCATGATCTTCGCGAATTCGCGTGGGACATTTGGCTGCTGAGGCTCATGATGGACGGCACCGCAAATGACGTGATGATTCGGCGCGCGACGGCACAGCCCGTGCGTTTTTTCGGCGCGCTGCGTCTCATCGGCTCGATCATGCGGCATCGATCGCTCGTTTGGGAAATGGCGAAGCGCGACTTGACCGATCGGCACGCCGGCCAAGTCGTCGGCATCGTGTGGCTCGCCGTACATCCGCTCCTGCAATTTGCCGTATACGCATTTCTCTTTGCCGTGGTTTTCAAGGTCCGTGTCGGGGACCGGGGACCAAGCGATTACCTGATCTATCTGTTCTCCGGGCTCGTCCCTTGGCTTTTGACCCAAGACGTGTTGGCGCGCTCGGCCAGCGCCATTGTGGAGAACAGTTCCATCGTGAAGAAAGTGATGTTTCCGATTGAGGTGCTGACGGCCAAAACCATGGTTTCATCCGTGGCGGTGCAGTCAGTGCTGTTCGCCGCCGTGGTGATCTATATCGCCGTCGCTCGACAGGCGATTCCGCCGACCTTTCTGCTGCTTCCGTTTCTCCTCGTTTTGCACCTTGCGCTGCTGTGGGGGCTCGCCCTGCTGCTTGGATCGGTGACCCCATACTTTCGCGATGTTCCCGAATTGGTGCGGGTCTTTGTCACTCTCAATATCTATTTGATGCCGGTTTTGTATTTGCCCGATATGGTGCCGGCAGAGCTGCGCTTCGTGCTGGCGATTAATCCGTTCAGTTCGCTGATCTGGTGTTATCAGGACGTTCTCTATTCCGGGTCGATCCGCCATCCTGGCGCCTGGGTGGCGCTGCCGCTCATATCCGGCGCGGCGCTTGCCGTCGGCTCCTATGCTTTTGTGCGCCTGCGCCAACATTTTGCGGACGTTCTGTAAGAGAGGCTTCCGCGCCGTGAGCGCCATCCGCGTCACCGATCTGATCAAGGAATACGAGGTCTATGAAAGGCCTCTCGACCTGGCCCTGGAAGCTTTGACGCGGCGACCGCGGCACAAAATCTTCCGCGCGTTGAGTAACGTCAGCTTCGAAGTGTCGCGCGGCGAGGTCTTCGGCATCATCGGCGCGAACGGAGCAGGCAAATCGACGCTGCTGAAGATCATCGCTGGAGTTTTGGACGTCACATCCGGGTCGATTGATATCGCCGGACGCGTCACGCCGATCCTTGAACTGGGCCTCGGCTTCAACGTCGAATATTCCGGTCGCGAGAACATCTATCTAAGCGGCCTGCTCTACGGCATGGACAAGGCCGAAGTGGACCGCAAGCTCGCGAGCATCATCGCATTCAGCGGTCTTGGCGATTTTATCGAACGGCCGGTCAAAACCTATTCGAGCGGCATGCAAGCGCGCCTTGCCTTCTCGATCGCAACCGCCGTCGACGCAGAGATCCTGGTCATCGACGAGGCGCTTGCAGCGGGCGATGCCGGCTTCGTTCAGAAATGCTTGCGCCGTATCCGCGAATTATGTTCAGGCGGCCGCACGGTGCTCATGGTGTCGCACGGCACCGGTCTTTTGGCGCAGCTCTGCAATCGCGTGATGTGGCTGCAGAACGGACAAGTCCGGATGATCGGCTCGGCCATTCAGGTGATCCAGGCCTATGACCTGGCCGCACACCAGAGCGCCGATCCGGCGAGTTGGATCGAAACGGTCGAGGAGGACGTTGCCACCGCCCAGAACGAAGGCTTGGCCGTGACCGCAACGACAAAGGAAGGCGAGTTCCGCTCTATCACCAATCGAGCTACTCCGCTGCACGCAGCACCGCCGCAGGCAACCCATCAGGACGGCGGACCGGGCCGCGAGGTTTTGCGCCGTGGTCCGGTTTTCATTGAGAACGTCAGACTGCTCGATGATCGTGATCAGCCGACGACGTGCCTGACCTTGCTCAAACCGTTTGCGTTACAGATAGATTATCGCGTGAAAGGCCCTTTGCCGTCGACGACGCTCGGCATCGCGCTCGCGGTGAACAATCGCGATGACCTTTCGCCTGTCGCGCAGTTCTTCACCCAGAATATCCGCCCCTTCGAGTCTCGTGAAAACTACGATAAGGCGCCTGACCGCTTCCCTCCGGCTCGCCGCGGCACCCTCACGCTTTCATTCGATTATGTTCCCTTCCGGCGCGGCGAATACATCCTTTCTCTCGGTCTCCTTCCCAACGAGCCGGCGAGTTGGGAGTTTTACGAGTACCGCCACTTCTATTATCCGTTCAGTGTCGAAGATGCCGGGATGGACCTGGGCGCACCGGTTCTGCTCAATCCCAAGGTTACGCACCGCGGCAAGACTGAAATAGCGCTTCAGACTCCCAATGTCCTGCTGGCCCTGCGGCCGGGTGAACCCAACGGCACAGCGTTGAGCTCCGGGATTTCGGCCGCGCTCGCCCCGGTCCAGCGAAACGGCCAGACGCTGCGCGGCGAAATCGAACAAATCTGCATCGCCGAAGGAGGGTATCCCGCAAACTGGCCGCGCCACTCGCATTGTCCGGCATGCGGCGAAGGCCCGCTCGTCGATGCCTTCGCCAAATATGGCTTCAGCCATGTCCAATGCGCCGCCTGCAGCTTCGTCGCCGTCGATCCCTATCCGCCGGATGAGATCATCGCGAAACTCTATTCCGGCGCCTATTACTCGCGTGTACGCGATCTGTTCGAGCGACCGTTGCTCGAACAGGGCGGTATCGTGACGCCCTTTTCGGCGCCGCGCGATGTGCTGGAGACTGTGGTGCGGTATACGACCCAGGGGCAGGCGACCGGCACTTGGCTCGACGTCGGAGGCGGCCTCGGCGCTTTCGCCCGGCTCGTTCAGCAACTCAAGCCGCAATGGGACGTCAAGCTCAACGAGCTCAATCCGCAATCGATCGCCATTGCGCGCCAGCTGTTCGACTTCGAGATTGTTGCGAGCGATCCCGCCGAACTTCTCCAAAAAGGGCGACACTTCGACGTCGTTTCATCTATCTCCGTCCTTGAGCACATTCCGCTTCCGCTTGATTTCATCGCCAACTATGCCGCGCTCGTCAAACCGGGCGGCTGGCTGGTTGCACTGGTGCCGCATTTTACGCCGCTCAACGCCGCTATATCCCGCGGCTCGTCCCCGAATGTCGTGCCGCCCTACCACCTCTCGCTGTTCAATGAGAAATCGCTGCGCCGCATGCTCACTCGCGTCGAGGGGCTCGAGATCGTAGCGGTGGAACAGGCCGGATCCGCCGCGTTTGAACTCATGCACCATGTTGCCTGCGGCGATCATTGGGATATCAAAATTCCCACGCTCGACAACCCAGAGCCCCGTTCGATCCAAGTGCAGCCCTACGACCCGCAGAGCGCGAATGCCCTCAATGTTCTCCATGACGCCGACGGCAAGATAGGTGGATATTTCGCCGAGCGGGACGGCCGGACCCATTTGACCGCCTATTGTCGCAAACACTGAGCAATGCAGGAATCCAAGAGTAATCCCTTCGTCGATCAAGACCGGTCAGCCGCCGCGGCGGCAAATGCCGTCTTCTGGAATGACCTCTGTGGCTCAGCGGCGGCCCGCGCCTGGGGCATCACCGACCGGTCGATGGATTCGCTGCGCCGCTACGATGAGAATTTTCTCGGATACTATCCCTATCTCAGCTGCCACGTTCCGTGGACACGGCTGCACGGAAAACGTGTTCTGGAAATAGGTCTCGGTTACGGCACGGTCTCACAGAAGCTCGCGGAAACCGGGGCGGTCTTTACCGGCCTCGATATCGCGGCGAATCCTGTTGCTATGGTTCGTCATCGCTTGCGCCAGAATGGGCTTCCGGGCAACGTCGTACGGGGTGACATCACCGTGGCGCCGTTTGCGGATGCGTCTTTCGATGTCATCGTGGCGATCGGCGCGTTGCATCATACAGGTAATCTCCGCCAAGCAATCGCGTCCTGTAGCCGTCTCCTCGCCCCCGGCGGCCGCCTTATCGGCATGGTCTACTATGCGTATTCCTATCGCAAATTCTGGCAGGAGCCGATGGCGACAATCCGTCATCTGTTGCGCGAATTGAGCGACGGCAGCGAAACAACGATGCAGAGCGGCGATACGTGCACTTATGATCGGTCAATAGACGGTTCAGCCGCTCCCTTCACAGAATTTGTGTCGGTCAGATCGCTCCGATCGATGTGCTCGGACTTCGACGACTTCACCGCGCGAACGGAGAATGCGCTCCGGGAACCCCCACTGATATTGTGGAGCCGGGACAAGCTCCTGGCGTCCCCCCTGCCGCGGATTTGCGGCCTCGATCTTTATTGGAGCTGTGTCCGCCCATCCGAGCCCGCGACAAAACACTGACATCTCCCAACAAGCAAAGACCGATCGTTTAATGCCCTCCGCCAAGCCACGCCGCATCCTCGTTACCTATTCAAAGTATTCCACGTTTGTGACGACGACGCTCGAATATCTATTGGCGCTTAAGAATTTTACCGACTACCAGGTCGACTACGTTCACGTGACGCACAACGCCTGGATGGATTTCAACATCAACGATTATGACGTTGTTTTTCAGAATTACTGCGCGCGTCTATGCTTCGACGGTTACGTAAGCCCGCATTATCAGAATGCCTTGGCGCGGTTTCGCGGGCTCAAGATCCTCGCTGTGCAGGACGATTACGACCACACGGCGATCTTGTGGCGCGCCATTCGCCGCCTCGGCTTTCACGTGTTGCTCACATGCATACCGCGCGACAACTGGCCGCTCGTTTACCCGGAATCGGAATTGCCCGGCGTCACGCTCATCCAGGGCATCACGGGTTACATGCCTGAACGCCTGCTCAACAGCGGCCGCTCGATTCCTCCCCTCGCCGACCGCAAGATCTGGGTCGCCTATCGCGGTCGCGACATCGGCGCAAAATACGGCCGCCTCGGTTTTGAGAAATACGAGATCGGCCGACGTATGCAGGAAATCTGCACGGCCCGTGGCATTCCTTGCGACATCGCCATGGATGACAAAAGCCGCATCTACGGCGACGCATGGTTCGATTTCCTCGCCTCGAGCCGGACCATGCTCGGCGCCGAAAGCGGCTCCAACGCCTTCGATTTCGACAGCAAGCTCGAAGAGCAAATCAAAAGCTTCACCAAGACCAACGGGCGGCCGCCGACCTATCACGAATTCAAGCATGTTCTCGATCCGCTGGAAGCGCCGTTTGATGTCGGCCAGATCTCGCCGCGCGTCTTCGAGAGCGCCGCCATGGGGACACCGATGATCTTGTTCCGCGGCAAATACTCGGACGCTATTGAGCCCGACGTGCATTACATTCCGCTGGAGAAGGATTTCTCGAATGCGGACGCCGTATTGGCGCGGCTTGACGACCTCGAATATCTGCAAGGTTTCGCCGACCGCGCCTATGACCGGCTGGTGAAATCGGGCGACTACGGCCACCGCTCGCTGGCACGCATGATAAAAGCGACGATCGAGGAAGAATATCCAAAGCGCGGCGCTTCGAATTGGCTCAGACTGCCATCAGTGATCCCACGGCAGTCACCACTCAAACGCGTGTTCAGGAACAGGTTTGTGGCACGCCATCTCGGCTATGCCGAACAGCCCACCGAGCTGCCGCTCCCTTCCAACGCACCGTCTGCTGTCGGATCGACCCGGCGATATCCGATGATGCGCCGCGCCTGGCGCCTGCTCCCGGAGCCGTTTCGCCATCGCGTGATGCTGGCGCTGCCTCCGGTGATCGCGCAGATCAGTAGGCGATATCATTAATAGGTCTTCGCCGAGCGGGCACGTATAGCAGCCGATGTGTGGAATAGCCGGTATCGTTCGTTTGAATGGCGCGCCCGTCCCGCAGCTTAAACGCGCCCTTGCCGTTCAGGCCGAACTGATCTCGCATCGCGGGCCGGACGGCGAAGCGTTTTGGCTATCGCCAAACCAGAACTGCGGCTTGGCGCATCGCCGGCTCGCCATTATCGATCTCACCGCGACCGGCGCGCAGCCCATGCAGGGGCCGAACGGAACGGTCGTCGCCCATAACGGTGAAATCTACAATTACCGCGAGTTGCGCACGGCCCTCGCCGATCGATGGCCGTTTCGCACCGCGTCTGACACCGAATGCATCCTCGCCTGTTACGATATTCATGGCGAGGAGTTTCTGACGCGCTTGCGCGGCATGTTTGCCTTTGTGCTGTTCGACGAGCGCCGTCAGCGTCTGATCGCAGCGCGCGACCGCTTCGGCATCAAGCCGCTCTACTATGCCGCCGTCGACGGCGTTCTTTATTTCGCGTCCGAGGTCAAAGCGCTGCTTCCGTTCCTGCCGGACATCGAAACCGATCCCGGCGCACTCGCGGAATATCTGACCTTCCAATACACGATCGGTTCCAAGACTCTTTTCAAGCACGTCCATCAGTTGCTTCCGGGCCATTACCTGGTTGCTGAAAACGGTCGGTTTGAAACCAGGCGCTATTGGGATGTCCGCTATGACATCGACGGTGAGCACAATGCTCCTTATTTCGAGCACCGGCTGCGCGAGCTTCTCAACGACAGCGTACTGATGCATCTGCGCGCCGATGTGCCGGTCGGCGCATATATTTCCGGCGGCATCGATTCAAGCCTGATGGCCGTCCTCGCCGCCAAGCTCGATCCGCAACAGCGGCAGGGATTCCATGGCCGTTTCACCGACCATCCAGGTTACGATGAATCGTCTTATGCGCGCACGGCCGCCGAACATGCGTCAGCGACGCTCAGTGTGCGCGACATCACCGCCAAGGACTTCGTCGGCAACATCCAAGACCTGATCTGGCACTTGGATTTTCCGGTCGGCGGCCCGGGATCGTTTCCGCAATTCATGGTCTCGGAACTTGCCGCCGAGCATGTCAAAGTGGTTCTCGGCGGCCAAGGCGGCGACGAGATTTTCGGCGGTTATGCGCGTTATCTGGTCGCCTATTTCGAGCAATGCATCAAGGCGGCGATCGACGGAACCTATAAGAACGGCAATTTCGTCGTCACGATCGAATCGATCGTGCCGAATCTCGGAGTCTTGCGCGAATACAAACCGCTGCTGCGCGAGTTCTGGCGCGAAGGCCTTTTTGGCGACCTCGACGACCGGTACTTCAGGCTCATCGACCGTTCGAGCGATATGACCGAAGAGGTCGACTGGCATGCGCTCGACAAAAAACAGGTCTTCGAAGCGTTCCGCAGCATTTTCAACAACGCCGACAATGTCGGTCACGAAGCCTACCTCGACAAGATGACGCACTTCGATTTCAAATGCTCGCTGCCGGCGCTGCTGCATATCGAAGATCGCGTCGCCATGGCGCATGGGCTGGAAAGCCGTGTGCCGTTCCTCGATCATCCGCTGGTCGAATTTGCCGCGACCGTGCCCGCCGATGTCAAGTTCAGCGGCGGCGACATCAAGCACCTGCTCAAACGCGCGCTTGGCAGCGAATTGCCGGACTCAATTCTCCGGCGGCGCGACAAGATGGGATTTCCGGTCCCACTCAAGGAATGGTTCGCCGGCGAACTCCGTGATTTCATGCAGGACACATTCCGGTCGCGCGCGGCGCGGTCTCGTCCGTTCATGAATGCTGACGCGGTCCTTGCCAATTTCGACCGCGCCGAGCAGTTTTCGCGCAAGACCTGGGGGCTCATTTCACTTGAAATCTGGCATCAGATGTTTCATGACCGCGCTTCAGAAATTCTCCGTGCTTTCAAATCTGCTGGCCCGGGGTTTGGCTGAGACATACCGGTCCGGGAGACTGCTTTCATGAAAGTTTTCGTGACGGGAGGCGCGGGTCAGATCGGCTCGACGGTCGCCGATTTGTTGCTGGCACGCGGCGATACCGTTCTGTCGATCGACAACTTCTCCACCGGCCGGCGCGACAATCTCACGCCGCATCCCGCATTGACGTCGGTGGAAGGCAACATCGTCGACCGCGAACTCGTCGAGCGCCTGTTCGACGAGTTCAAGCCTGATGTCGTCGTGCACACTGCCGCCTCCTACAAAGATCCGGACGACTGGTACACCGACTCCCTGGTGAATGCCGTCGGTACCGCCAATATTGCCAAAGCCTGCAAAGCGAGCAAGATCGGCAAGCTGATCTATTTTCAAACCGCGCTTTGCTACGGCACCAATCCGGAGCAGTCGCCGATCCAGCTCGATCATCCGATCAAGCCGGTCAATTCGAGCTATGCGATCTCCAAGACCGCGGGCGAACATTATGTGCAGTTCTCAGGTGTCGACTGGACGACGTTCCGGCTTGCCAACGTGATCGGGCCGCGCAATGTCTCCGGTCCGTTGCCGATTTTCTACAAATGGCTGTCGCAGGAGCGGCGCTGCTTCGTGACGACCGCGCGCCGCGATTTCTGCTATGCCGGCGATCTCGCGGCCGTCGTCGTGCGCTCCATCGACGGCACCGGCACCGGCACCTATCATTTTTCCTCCGGCCGCGACGTGACGATCAAGCAGCTCTATGATGCGGTCGTCAAAGCCATGAAGCTCAACCACTATCCGGAGCCGGAAATTCGCCCACTCGGCCCCGACGAGGCGCCCTCTATCCTGCTCGATCCGTCGCGTACTTTCGAAGATTTCGGTGAAGTAAAATTCACCCCGCTTGATGAAATCGTGCGAATCGCGGTGGAACACTGGCGGACGTTCGGCGTCGAGGGCGGCTATAGCCATCTCAGAGAGTCCCGAGGTTGAGCAACGAGCAGACCGGCCGCGCCGCCGGCTGGCCGCGATTGCCGTTGTTTGGGAGACCGGCTGAGCAGGACGATATGTGACCAAGAAGATCCTTTCGGTCGTGGGGGCTCGACCGCAATTCATCAAGGCGGTGCCGTTGTCGCGGGCAATGGCGCAGCGAGCCATCCTGATCGAGATCATGGTCCATACCGGACAGCATTTCGATTCCGCGATGTCGGCTGTCTTCTTCGCCGAACTCGGCATCGGCGAGCCCGGCTATCACTTTGACATCCATGGCGGCCCGCACGGCGAGATGACCGGCCGCATGATCGTCGAACTCGAGCGCGCCATGCTGGCGGAAAAGCCGGACGCCGTGCTGGTCTATGGCGACACCAATTCAACGCTGGCGGGTGCGATCGCCGCGGCCAAGCTCTACATTCCGATCGCGCATGTCGAGGCTGGGCTGCGCTCCTTCCAGGCGATGCCGGAGGAGATCAATCGCGTTGTGACCGACCGTGTCAGCCGCTGGCTGTTTTGTCCGACGGCGACGGCGGCGGCGAATCTCGCGCGCGAGGGCATCGGCGCCGGCGTGCATGATGTCGGCGACGTGATGTACGACGCCGCGCTCATGATGCGGGAGCGTGCGCGCGGCCGCCCGGCGATCCTTGCGCGCCTTGGCCTTTCGCCGGGACAGTTTGCGCTTGCGACCTTGCACCGCGCCGAGAACACTGATACGCGCGAGGCTCTGCAGCGCGCCCTCGATTATTTGCGATCGGTCGCGCGCACCGAGCCCGTCGTGCTGCCGCTGCACCCGCGCACGCGCATCGCGGCGGCGTCCTACGGCCTCGATCTCTCCGGAATAAGCGTGATCGAGCCCGTCGGCTATCTCGACATGATGGCATTGCTCGATGCCTGTACGCAGGTGCTGACCGATTCCGGCGGCCTGCAAAAGGAAGCCTATTTTTTTCGCAAGCCCTGCATCACGCTGCGCAATGCAACCGAATGGGTCGAGACTGTCGATGCCGGATGGAATAGGCTCTGGCATGGACCGGATTATGCCCCGCGGCGCGAGATCGCGGCCTTCGGCGACGGCCATGCCGCGGAGAAGATCGCCGACATCCTCGCCGCGGAAGTCTGACCCATGCGCGAGAGCCGGATCCGCCTGCTTGTTCTTCATGCGCAATATACCACGCGCCTGTCCTATTTGGACGATTGGCTCGACGCCTTCGAAAGCTTTCCGGAGTTCGAAACCCAGCGCGTCAATATCGTGACCTCCGACGCGCGCACAGCGGTGCGCCGCGCCGTCGGAAATGCCGACGCGATTGTGCTCTTGCACTCGACCAACGGCGATACGACGGACTATCTCGAGCCGCTGGTTCCCTGGCTCGCCGGCCGGCAGGTGCCGCTGCTGTCCTTCGTCGGCAACGAAGTCAATTTGCCCGGCGCGCCGATTTCGGCCAAACGTCGGCTGTTTGCGAAAATCCGGCCGGACTGGATCGCGACCCAGCTTCTTGAAGAAGCCGGGCGGTTCCTGTTTGCCGATGTCGCGGAAAAATCAGTCATCTGTGTGCCGCACGCGCTTAATCCCGAGGTGTTCCGGGCGACGCGCGACATCGAGACGCGGTCGATCGATATCGGCGTCAGGGCGTCGCGCTATCTGCCTCATCTCGGCGACGACGATCGCAACCGGCTGTTCGATGCGTTTACGCAGATCGGGACGCAAGGCCGGCTGAAAGTCGACATATCCGAAGCCAAGTTCGATCGCGTCGGCTGGGCCGAATTTCTCAACCAATGCCGCGGTACCGTGTCCACCGAAGCCGGCGGCTGGTTCCTGGAGCGGGACGACACGACGGTCGATTCGATACGAGCCTATCTGCGCGGCAAAAATTCCGGCACCTTCACCATCGCCTATGGATCACCGCCGCAACGGCTCGGCCAGAAACTGCCGCAGCCGGTGCGCACGGCGCTGCGACGTATTCTGCGTTCCGGCCCGCTACGGCATGAGGGGCTGGTCAACGAACAAGCGCCGTTCGCCGACATCCACCAGCGCTTTTTCGCCGGGCTGAAGCGGCCTGCCGTCTACGGCAAATGCATCAGCTCGCGGCATTTCGAGGCGATCGGCACCAAGACCTGCCAGATCATGGTGCGCGGCCGCTTCAACGACATTCTCGAGGCGGACAAGCATTATCTCGCGATTGCCGAAGACTTCAGCGATCTCGACGACGCGTTGCGGCGATTTTCGGATCTGTCGGTGCGGCGCGCAATCGTCGAAGACGCCTATGCGCACGTATCGGCGTCGCACACCTATGCGCACCGGATGTGGCAAGTCGCAGGAATCCTGCGAGGCGAGGCGCGCCACGCAGCGTAAACGGCACGGCTCAGCTGCTCTTGAGCAAAGCGCCGAGATAGGCGGATGCGGCGTTGCCCTTCACGGCGCGGCGCCAGACGTCTTCCACCAGATTTTGGTGCAGCGATAGCGCTTCCGGCGCCGAGGTGATCATCGCCACGCCGACATGAATGTTCGGTTGCTCGCCGAGCCGAAACGGACTCAAAACCAGAACCGAACGATCGGGCTGCCGATAGATGTGGAAGCCCGAATGCGGCAGCGTATCGGTCACGATGCCGATCTGCGTGCCGATCGGTTGCTCTTCGATGACCTTGGCGAAATGCTCGATCTCGGCCCGCGCCAATAGCCGCCGCTCGCGTGCCACCGCTTCCGGAAGCGACGTGGTGCCGACAAAGCCGTCGCGCAGAAAGCGCCCGATCTCACTGGCCGAAATCAGATTAACGATGCCGGGCCGCCGCCGCCGGAACGCCTCTTTGCGTTCATGCAGGATGGCGATGATTTTGGGAATATCCGATAATGCCCGCTCATTGTTCGAGCCGCTGGCGGCAAGACTCTCCTCGAGCACCTGCTCCAGGATTCCCTCGAACTTGTCGGAGGCGAGCAGCGACGAAATCGGGCCGGCCAGCACCGATATGTGATCGGCGGTTTCCTCGATCTGCCGCATGCGCTCGAAGTAAACGACGGCCGAGGGAACGTATTCGATACCCACGCCAAGTAGTGTCGGGATGGACACGTTGAGCATTTCCGCAAGACGTTCGAGCGTCTCGATCTTGGCCAGTTCGCCCTTTTCGAAGCGGTACAAAGCGGTGCGTGAAATGCCCAGACGCCGCGCGATCTCGTCGGCGCTCAATCCGGAGCCGAGGCGGAACGCGCGCAGCCGATCGCCGATCTCGTCGTATCGGAAAGGAGGTGTCGCAGATGCCATCGGGGCTCTTGGTGCTCCGCGGCGGCGCTTGCATTGAAGAGGCAAAGCGGCCGCGCGAGAGGTGCTTTACGAATGGTCTTGCTCAGAACAGGCCCGAATCATTCGCATATTGTCAAAAAAAATACAATTTCCGACAATGGCTTCCGGCAAATAGTCACCGTTTCCATATCGGCGGCATTTGGCAGCGCGGCGCCGCGGCCTACCGCGCAGGCACCGCGGCCCAGCCACTTAATCCCGGCGCCGCTTTTTCATTCGGAAGCGATGTGGCCGTCTTCGATCACCTTCTTCCACTTCTCATATTCGGATTTGGTGAAGGCCGCGCCGTCCTGGAGGCTGGTCCCGCGCGGCATGAGTCCGAACTTCGCGAACGACTGTTTCAGCTCGTCGTCCTGCAGAGCGACGGCGACAGCCTTGTTCAGCTTGTCGAGCACGTCGGGTGGCGTGCCGGCAGCCGCATAGAGACCGAGCCACAGATCGACTTCGTATCCCGGCAGGCCAGCCTCGGCCACGGTCGGCAGGTTCGGATAGACCGCCGAGCGAATTTTTCCGGTCGTCGCCAGCGGAATAATGCGATTGTCGTCGGTAAACGGCCGCGCGCCGGCAATGCTGGAAAATGCCATTTGCACCTTGTTGTCCATCATGTCGGTGAACGAGGCGCCGATGCCTTTGTACGGTACGTGCACGGCGTCGATGCCGGTGCCGAGCTTCCACATCTCGGCGCCGAGATGCGGCGTGGTGCCGACACCGGCCGAGGCGTAATTGAGCTTGCCGGGATTGGCTTTGCCATAAGCGACAAGCTCGGCGTAAGTCTTGATGCCGAGCTGCGGCGCGACGACCAAGACTTCCGGCGACGAGCTCACGATCGATACAGTCGTCAGATCCTTGAACAGGTCAAAGGGCAGCGACTTCTGCAAGGTCGGATTGATGACGATCGCCGGATCCATGACGGCGATGTTGTAGCCGTCCGGCTGCGCATGCGCGACGTAATCGACGCCGACAATGCCGCCAGCGCCGGGACGATTATCGGGAACGACGGTTTGATTGAGCGCGGCGCCGATCTTTTGCGCCAAGACGCGGCCGGCGAAATCGACGATACCGCCCGGACCATAAGGAATGATCAGATGAATGGGCCGATCGGGATAGGTTTGCGCGTAGGCGCGAGGCGTCATGACAGCCATGGTCATAGTCATGGTCATAGTCATGGCGAATGCCGAGAACAGGATGAAGAAGGCGCGGCTACGACGCTTCATTGCTAAACTCCAGTCACAGGTTTCCCGGCAAGATGGTCACCAAGACGATCATTTTGTGAATCGGCGCTGTTTGTTTGGTGAAATACCAATGGCGCGCAGCCATGTTCAAGAGTTCGATCGCTGCCCGAACAAGGCTGCGATCTGCCGCAGGATGACACGCAGCATCAGCGAAAAGCCGGAGATCGGCTTGGCGGCTGCGGGCGTGGCTGTGGCGGAGCTTGACGACGTGCCGGCTTCGGCTGCGCGTGTCAGAGCGGATACCGCGGGCGCGGCAGATTGTTGCGCGAGCTGGGCGCGGAGATTGTCGGCGAATTGTTTGATGATTTGCGCCGCGGTCGCCTGAATCATACCGACGCCGCGGCCATATTGCGCAACCGCGCCGGACAGCATGAGGTCGGTGTGGATCAGGACGATCGATCCGGCATTTTTCGGTTCGACTTTGAAAGTCGCTGCGGCATTGGCTGCGCCGCGGCCCTTGGCGTCGCTGCCCTGCGCTTTCACGCGCGCGCTGTGCTTGGTGTTATCGATGTCTTCGAGCTGGATGCGGCCGGCGAAAGCCAAAGCCACCGGACCAAGCCGCACCGAGATTTTTCCCTTGTAGTTCTGCGCGTCGATGATTTCGGTCAGCTCGGCGCCAGGCATGCACGGCGCAATACGCGCGACGTCCATCAAAACGGGCCAAGCCTGATCGGGAGCCAGCGGGATCTCGAAAGAACTGTCGAATTCCATTTACGCAGGCCCTTATGACGCCGCAGCCTTTACGCCGCCGCCAAGGGCGAACGTTGTCCCGGCATAGTCCGGCCGGTCGGGCTTGACGCTAACCAGCACCCGTACAAAAATCAATCCAACAAACTTTTTTTATTACATAGAGTTATTAGTGGCACACGCTGATCGGACCTGGCCCGACTTTATTGTTTTATAACAGCAAGTTACGTGCGGCCTTGTTATGACGGGACGCGTGCAAATATTGGGAACAGGCCTAGATAAACGCCCGAATACAGCATCGCAGCGGACTGCACGGCCGAACAATGTCTGACCAAAACATCGAAAAATCGCGCGCCGATCGCGACAAGCCCGATTTGGCCGGACTATTGAACGCCGCGGCCGCGCATTATCAGGCCGGCCGGCTTGGCGATGCCGAGGCGGCCTATCGCGCCGCCTTAACTGCCGTGCCGGGCGATGCAGCCATCGTGCACAATCTCGGCGCCATCGCCGCGGCGCAAGACAAACATCAAGATGCGATTGCGCTGTTCGACGACGTCATCGGCCGCCGACCGCGTTACGTATCGGCGCATTACAATCGCGCCCTGGCGCTGCTCGCGCTTGGGCAGACCAAGGCCGCAACGGAAGGTCTAAGCCGCGTCTGCGCGCTCGAGCCCGAGCATTATGACGCGCACCGCGGCTTAGGCTTTTTGTGGCTTGCGGCCGGCGACCGCGGCCGGGCGCTCGATCACTTCGCCCGCACCTACGAGCTCCGCCGCGGCGAGGACCGTTCAAATCTGGCGGCAAAGTCGCTTACCCACACGACGCGCGACAAGCTTTTGCACGATGCCGAGCAATTTCACTTCCTCGCCAAACGCGCCCGCGATGCGCAGCACTTTACGGCGCTCGCCCGCGCCTACGAGGACGTCGCCCGCGAGGTGACCGAAGAGCTTGAGAGCCTATCGGAGCACCGGATCGAGCGGCTTGGCGAGGATTATAACTGCCCGATCCATCTGCGCACCGCGCCGGAGATCAGCGGACAGGCGGTGCGCGAACGCTGCGATCTCGGCGTGCTGATGCGCGGCTTTCGCTCCAGCCAGACCGGTGCGATCTATTTCGACGACCTGCTCACACCGGAAGCTCTGCGGCGGCTGAAGACCTTTCTGCTCGAGAGCACGATCTGGCACGACTTCAGCCATATCGGCGGCTTCGTCGCCTCCTATCTTGAGGACGGCCTCGCCTGCCCGCTGATCCTGCAGATCGCCGATGAGATCCGCAGCACCTTTGCCGAAGTGTTGGCCGAGCTGCCCTTGTCGCAGGCCTGGGCGTTCAAGGGCCTCAAGCCCGCTTCGGCGGTCGACGCGCATGCCGATGACGGCGCGATCAGCGTGAATTTCTGGGTCACGCCGACCGCGGCCAATCTCAAGCCTGAGCTGGGTGGGCTTGTGGTGAGCCTGCTCCCGCCGCCCGACGACTGGCAGATGCGCGGCTACGATTCCGACCGCGCGGGCATTGTCGCATTTTTGGTACAAAATCCCCATGACGCCCTCCTTGTGCCCTATCGGGAGAACCGCGCCGTGCTCTTCGAGTCTCGGCTTTTTCACTGGTCCGACGCCCCAGAATTCGCTCCAGGATACGAAAATCACCGAATTAATATGACTTTCCTGTATGGCCGGCAGCGGCCGTTATACCGTCCGTGACAACGACAAGCGTGCGCCGCCGCCGGTGGACAATGCATCATACCAAAATTGACACAGTGGCCGCAGGGCTCTATCTAGGGACTGGAAACCAGCCGACCGCAGGTCAGGAATGAACCAAGGAATTATGTCGAGCGAACCGAAAGGCAAATATACGACTTCGGCTCTTCGCGTCGGCGACAAGGATTCCTATCCGCAGCGGCTCGTCGGCGAGTTCATCGGCGCCATCGTGAGCAACGATTTTGTCAACGAGGAATACAAGCACCTCGTCATGAGCGTGCATGAGCACGCGCTCAAGGCCTATGCCGGGCAGATGTTTCATCTGCTCTGCCCCTCGCCTGACGGCGCTGAAGTGTGGATGCGCCGCCCGATGAGCGTGTATCGCGTGAACAAGCCGGGCCGCCAGATCGAGTTTCTCTACAAGGTCGAAGGCCGCGGCACGCAAGGCATGGGCATGCTGCGCACCGGCGACGAGTTCAACATCGCGGGGCCCCTCGGCAACGGCTTCAAGCTGCAACCGGATTGGAAGAACATCGTCGTGCTCGGCCGCGGCGTCGGCTTGGCGACACTGGCGCCGCTGTCGCAGCTTGCCGCCGAACACGGCATCGGCGTCACCGCGATCCTGAGCGCACGCAACGCCAAAGTCGTGATGTCGAAAGACCTGTTCGAAAATCTCGGCGCTCGTATTGTGAGCGTGGTCGATACCGACAATTCGAGCGCGGTCGAGAATGTCGAGAAGATCATCGAAGGACTGATGGCCGAGGGCAAAGCCGACGCCTTCTTCACCTGCGGCTCCAACCGGCTGTTGAAGCTGATGCAGCGGCTTGGCAAAAAACACAACATTCCCGGCCAGGTCGCCATGGAACAGATCATGGTGTGCGGTTTCGGCGCTTGCTACGTATGCATGCGCACCTTCGAGGTCGACGGCGTGCGCGTATTGCGGCGCGTCTGCCGGGACGGTCCGGTGTTCAACATGCAGGAGGCCGTGGGATGGTAGATCTCTCGGTAAAGATCGGCGACATCACGCTGCAAAATCCGGTAACCCCCGCCTCCGGCGCGTTCTCCTGGGAATATAACGACGTCATCGACCTCAACCGCCTCGGCGGCTTGGTGGCCAAGACCATCTGCCGTGAGCCGCGGTTGGGCAATCCGACACCGCGCATGGCCGAGACCGAAGGCGGCATCATTCAATCGATCGGGCTGCCCGGCAAAGGCATCGAATATTTCATCGAGCATATCGTTCCGGAATATGCGCGGTTCGAGCCGCCGCTGATCGTCAGCGTATCCTCGGAAAACATTGAAGACTTCGCGGCGCTTGCGGAAGAATTGAGCGTGGTGCCCGACGTAAATGTGATCGAAGCCAATATCTCGTGCCCGACCCGCAACGCGACCGGCGGCAATTTCGCGATGCACGAGGACTATACGAGGAATTGCATCAAGGCGATCCGGGCGAAGACCAAGAAGCCGCTGTGGGTGAAGCTGTCGCCCAATGCCGGCGACATTGTCTCGATCGCCCGGGCCGCCGAGGAAGCCGGCGCCGATGCGTTGGTCATCGCCAATACGTTTCTGTCGCTGAAGATCAGGACCGACAATTTCCGCCCCGCGCTCGGCAACAAATTCGGCGGCCTGGTCTCGCCGGCCTTGAAGCCGATCGTGCTGCGCATGGTTTATCAGGTCGCCAAGGCGGTCAAAGTGCCGATCATCGGCATCGGCGGCGTGACCAAGGCCGAGGACGTCGTCGAATACATGCTCGCCGGCGCAAGCGCCGTCGGCATCGGCTATGCGGGCTTTCGCAATCCGACGGCGCTGCTCACGATCATCGACGACCTCGAGGCCTGGTGCGACGAGCGCGGCATCAAAAAGGTTTCCGAGCTGATCGGCGCGGTGCGCGATCAGGACATGGAAACGGACCCGCTGGTCGCGGCCGCTTCGGGGGTTTGATCGCCGAGATTGCAACGCCGGCCTGATCGCTATTGTACGAGGACCGCTTGCATTCATCGAATGCCGGCAAGCTCCGATTGCTTGCCCGCCGCCTACCGCCTCTTTTCAGCAACAGCATTCGCGCCGCCGCGACGGCACGAATTTTGCACCGGTGTCAAAAAAAACCGCACTTTGTATAATTTTGTATACAACACGTTCAGATCGGGCATAAAGTTCAAGAAAGCCCTCGCCGGGACCAATCCAGCCGCGCCAAGGAATACCAAGGTCGGCACTGACGCGACGACAGGTCATCGTATGAGAGTGATATTGCGGGCGGCGGTAATTGCCCTGTTCGCCGTGATGCTCGCCCATGCCGCTGCGGCGGAGACCTATCCGACACGGCCGATCAGATTGATCCTGCCATATAATCCGGGCGGCATCGTCGATTTCGTCGGGCGGGAATTGGCGCAGCACCTCGGCGCCGAAATCGGCCAAACTATCGTGCCTGAAAACCGTCCCGGCGCCGGCGCGGTTGTCGGAACCGATGTCGTGATCAGATCGGCTCCCGATGGCTACACCTTGCTGCTGGTGGATCCTGCCCTCGTCATCAATCAAACGCTGCTCGATCCGCCGCCTTACGACGTGTTCAAGGATCTCGAAGCGATCTCCGTCGTCAGTTCCGCGCCGAATGTCGTCGTCGTTTCGCAAGCTTTGAACATAACGACCCTGCCGCAGCTCGTCGCTTATGGAAAGGCCAATCCCGGAAAGCTTAACTACGCATCCCCCGGCGTCGGCACCACCGGCCATCTCGGCGCCGAAATGTTCAAGCAACGCGCCGGGATCGACGCCACGCATGTCCCGTATAAAGGCTCGGGCGGCGCTTTCCCGGATATCATCGACAACAAGGTGCAATTCACCTTCGCCAGCATCGCGAGCGCGCTCCCCTTCACCAGCGATAACCGCGTCGTGCCTGTCGCGGTCGCCGGCGACAAGCGCAGCCCGGTTTATCCGAACGTGCCGACGCTCGAAGAACAGGGCTTTCCGAATTTTGCTGTCGACACTTGGCTTACTTTATTTGCTCCGGCGGCGCTGCCGGATGATGCCCGCGATAAGCTCAATGCCGCGGTGAAGGTCGCATTGGCCAAGCCGGAACTGAAAGCGGCGCTGGCGACGATCGGCGTCGAGCCTCGCGGCACGAGTCCACAGGAAGCCGCCGCCTTCATCAAAGCCGAATACGACAAATGGAAAGACATCATCGTCAAGGCGAATATCAAGACCAACTGAGCTGTCTTCGCCGGAAATCGAAGCAGTTAGAGCATGATCCGGAAAAGTGGAAGCCGGTTTTCCGAAAAGATCATGCAGTCAAAATCCTAGAGCGACAGGCGATGCAATCTGAAAAAATCACGCTCTAGGCCGGGATTGAAGCCGCGTAGGCGTCGATCACGGCTTTCAGCCATTGCGGCTTGATCGGCAGCGACGTGACGGTGGCGATATCGCCGAGCGCGTCGTCGACGGCGGACGCGATCGCGGCGCCGACGCCGGCGATGCCCCCCTCGCCTGCGCCCTTGATGCCGAGCGGATTTGTCGTACTCGGCGCATCCTCGGTGATCAGCACGTCGACCTTCGGTATTTCATGCGCCGTCGGCATCAGATAATCGGCGAACGTCACGGACAGGGGCTGGCCGCGCTCGTCGTATTGGAATTCCTCGAACAGCGCGCCGCCGAGGCCCTGCGCGAATCCGCCGACGATCTGGCCGCGCACCAGAACGGGATTGACGGCGCGCCCGACATCGAAGGCGATCAGCATCTTCTCGATGGTCACGCCGCCGGTGCCGCGATCGATCGTCACCAAGGCGATCTGCACACCGTACGGATATGTCATATGCGCGGCGTTGAACCAGCCTTCCGCGGACAGTCCGGGATCCCGCTCGCCGCGCGTCTTCGATGTCGGACGCAAATGGCTAGCGATTTCGCCGAGCGTCATCAGGGATTCGTCCGGCGCCTCCGACCGCACGATCTTGCCGCCGACAATGGCAAGACGCCCCGGATCGGCCTGCAGCAGTTGCGACGCCATGTCCAAGGCCTTGGCGCGCACCTTCTCCGCGGCAATTGCGGTGGCATTGCCGGTCATGACCGTTGCGCGCGTCGCATGGGCACCAACGCCGAACTCAATGCGGTCGGTTTGGCCGTGGATCACCCGCACCTTGCGGTAATCGACACCGAGCCTGTCGGCGCAGATCTGCGCGACGACGGTCTCAAAGCCCTGGCCGACCGAGGCGCCGCCAGTGATAACTTCGACATCGCCGCTGTCATGGACGCGAACGCGAACGCCGTCGATCGGGCCTAGACCGCTCTTCTCGACATACATGGCGAGCCCCAAGCCGATCAGCTCGCCTTTGGCGCGGCGCTCATTCACTTCGCGCTCGAGCTTGTTCCATGCGCAACGCGCCAGAGCCTTGTCGAGCAATCCGGGATAATCGCCGGAATCCAGCACGACTTCATCGCCGAGCGCCATGAGCGGGCGCTCATGCGGCATATCGGCGGGCTGCAGCAGATTGCGCCGGCGCACCTCGACGCGCGACAGGCCGAGCTTCTTCGCGATCGCATCCATCAGCCGCTCGCGCACGAAATTCGTCTCGTAGCGGCCCGGCGCGCGATAGGTCGCGGCCGGCGTTTTGTTGGTCAACCGAAAATGGCATTGCACGCGGAAATTCGGCAGACGATAGGGACCAGGCAGGATGCCGCACGCGGTCTCGGCGACGCGCGTGCCGTGGGTGCGGATATAAGCGCCTTGATCGTGGAAGAAGCGATCGTCGATGCCGAGCAGATGTCCTTCGGCGTCCACCGCAGCGCGAATGAAATGACGCTGCTGGCGCGAATGGTTGGCGGCGATCATGTGCTCGCGGCGATCTTCCAGCCATTTCACCGGCCGCTCCAATCGCATGGCCGCGACCAGAACCAAAATGTCTTCCGGATAGATTTCACCGCGCACGCCGAAGCCGCCGCCGACCTGGCCCTCATAACAATGCACGGCGGCGGTGCTGCGGCCGAACATCCGCGCCAGCGATTCTCGATTCCGATGCGGCACTTTCGCCGCGCCGTGCAGCTCGAGAACATCGCGCGCCGCGTCATACCGGCCGATGGCGCCGCGCGTCTCTAGCGGCACGCCGGAATGGCGGCCGATCGCGACATCGATTTCAATAATGTGGGCGGCGTTACGGAAGACCGCGTCAACCTCGCCATAGCCTTGGCGGCATATCGTCGGCTCCGTCGTGAGCCCGTCAGCGAAGTCGGCGACCGACGCGGCGGCATCGACCAGCACAGGCAGTTCGTCGACTTCGACCATAACGAGATCGGCCGCATCTTCGGCGACATACGGATCGGTCGCAAAGACCGCGGCCACCGGTTCGCCGACATAGCGGACATAATCGCGCGCCAGAACCGGCTGGCGGAACGGCGCGAGTTTTTCGATCGGTCCTTCGCGGAAATCGATCGGCGGCAGATTGGCGATGTCACTTGCAGTCCACACCGCTACGACGCCGCGGAGCGCTTTAGCCTCCGTCACATCGACGTTCTTCAGAACGCCGTGGGCATTCGCCGAGCGCACCACGCGCATGTGGAGCTGACGCGGGAAAGATATGTCCGCAGCGAACTGGCCGCGGCCCGTGACCAGCGGCCTATCCTCAAGCCGCGTCACCGAAGCGCCAATGCCGGTCCACTTGCTATCGTTGGCTCGTGGTTTCACGTGTGTCCATTCATCCGTGCTGCGGCGGCTTTGACGGCTTTGAGGATATTCTCGTATCCGGTGCAGCGGCACAGATTGGACGACAAAAGATCCAGCAGTTCGTCGTCCTCGATCAATGGTCTTTGCTCGAGCACGCCTAGGGCCAGCATCAAAAAACCCGGCGTGCAAAATCCGCATTGCAGCGCGTGATGCTCGATAAAAGCCTTTTGCAACGGGTGCAGCGCAGCGCCGTGCTGCAATCCTTCGACAGTCCTGATCTTCTTGCCGCTGGCCTGCACGGCAAACATCAGACACGATCGCACCGGAGCGCCATCGACCAATACCGTACACGCGCCGCAGACGCCGTGCTCACAGCCGATATGGGTCCCGGTCAGGCCACAATCGTCGCGGATGACGTCAGCCAAAATCCGCCGCGACTCCACGGTCACCTCGTGGGCAGCGCCATTGATGTCGAGGACGACGTCGATCTTGTCCATCAGCATGCGCTCGCAAGTGCCCGGCCCGCCAGCGTGTGGACCAGGGCGCGACGATAATCGGCCGGATTGTTGTTGTCTTCGATCGGATCAATCGCGGCCGCTGCCGCGTCCGCCGCTGCGGCGAAGACTACAGGTTCCGGCTTTTTGCCGTTCAAAATCGCTTCGGCGTCCTTGATCCGCCGCGGCAACGCCTCCGCGCCGCCGAGCCCGATGCGCGCATCGGCGATCCGGCCGGCCTGCAGCCGATAAGTCGCAAGCACCATGGCGATCGCGAAGTCGCCGGCGCGGCGGCTGAATTCGCAGAAGCCGGTCAGCGTGTCCTCCGGCAGCAGCGGCAATTCGACCGCGGTGATCAGTTCGTCTTCGCTGATATCCGTGGTCATCACCGCCTTGTAGAAATCCTTGGCAGCAATCCGGCGGACGCCGCGTTCGCTCTCGGCCACGACGATTCCGTCGAGTGCGGCGGTCACGCAGCACCATTCCGACGCCGGGTCGGCATTGGCGACGCTGCCGCAAAACGTGCCGCGCTGCCGTATTGGATAATGCGCAATGAAACGCACGACCCTGCGCAGGAGATCGCCGAGACGGCCCGGGACCTTGTCAGACTCGAAATAAGCGTGACGCGTGCAGGCGCCGATCCGCAAGCGATCGCCATCGATCACGACACCATCGAGCGCGCGAATGCCGTTGATGTCGATCAGATGCGCCGGCCGCGCCATGCGAAACGCCATGGTCGGAACCAGCGTCTGACCGCCCGCCAGAATGCGCCCGTCCTGCGGAGCCAATGCGGCAAGGAGCTTCAGCGCTTCCTGCAATTCCGTAGGCGCATGATACGAAAACGGTGCGGGCTTCATGGTTTCGATCTAGCAGCCATCATGTCGTTTGTACACTTAATGTTACACTCGCTTCTATGTCCTGGTCCTCGACTTCAGCGTGTAAGCCGGCAATTCACTGTGGTTAGTGACGCCTCCCAGCAGATTGATCCACGTCACGGCCGCCGCTGTAATAAAAACGGTATACAGCGCAAGCGGCGAGACCAGTGTTGCGAAACGGATTTCATGTCGTCCGTCATCACTGTCGCGTGCGACCGGTATCCGCTTCCATGTGCAAGTCTCGCCCGAGAGCATTGATCTATGAAAGCGGTGCGGCCATTACTGAGCATGATGAGTCTGCACGGCGGCGCAAGGACAAGAGCATTGAAATCGACTCAGGGCCAACTTCGCGCCAGAAAGCGCACACCCGAGCGGCGGCCGCCGGCGAGCCCGGCGGCGAAGAGCGCGCGCTTTCTCACGACACTTGATCGCTCGCTCCACACCGGATCGCGGGCGGATTTCGTCTATGAAAGCTTGCGCAACGCGATCTGGGAAGGACGCTTTGCGCGGGGCGAGCGGATCCGCGAGGAGGACATCGCCAAAAGCCTCGGAGTGAGCCGGACGCCGGTGCGCGAGGCCTTGCAGCGGCTGCAACAGCGCGGCCTGCTGGTCGTCCGTCCCGGGCGCGGATTTGCCGTCGCACAATTGTCCAACAAGCAGATTTTCGACCTCTATGCGATGCGCGAAATCCTCGAAGGCTCCGCTGCGCGCTTTGCGGCACAGCATGCCACCGAAGGTGAGATCGCGATCCTCTATCAATTGCAGAAGCAGCTCAGCAACGAGGGGCACGACCTCGTGGCCCTGGTGACGCTCAACCGCCGTTTCCATCAGCACATCTACGAAGCTGCGCATAACCAATATTTGCTGGAAATGCTGGAAGTGCTCAACGACTCGATGGCGCTGTTGCAGAACCTCACGGTGCTGATGCCGTCGCGTCATGGCCAATCCGATATCGAGCACCTTCGCATCGTTCGCGCCATCGAGAAGGGCGACCAGGACGGCGCCGAGAAAGCGGCGCGCCATCATATTCAGCAAGCGCGCAAATGCCGGCTTGAATATTTCGCGGCGCACGAGACGCAGCTTTAGCCCGCGCCATTTGTCGGACTTTGCCGCGCCCCGGGGGCGTCGGCTTGTCACGCCGGCCTAATTGTATACAATTAAATACAGAAGAGGAAAAGCGAAACATAAGAAGGCGCGCGCTTGATCGGACAGAGCGTTCATCGCATCGAGGACGAGCCCCTGTTGAAGGGATGCGCCCGCTTTGTCGACGATATCGCGCTGCCCGGCCTGCTGCATGCGAGCTTCGTGCGCAGCCCGCATGCCCATGCCGCAATCCGCGCCATCGACACCGGTCACGCCGCGGCGGCGCCCGGAATTCACGCCGTTCTTACGCTCAACGACATCAACGCGGCCATGCGCCAGCGGCGCATGAAACGCCATTCGAATTCCGGCACCAAGCTCGATCTGGTCTGGCCCTTTGCGCTTGCCGACACCGAAGTCTCCTATGTCGGCGAGGCGGTCGCCATCGTGCTTGGCGATAACCGCTATGTCGCCGAAGACGCCGCGGCGCTCGTTGACGTGACCTATGATGTTCTGGAGCCGGCGGTCGACTGCCGGCTGAGCGAACAGGCGGCGAGCCCGCGCGTGCGCGCAGAGCTCAAATCGAATGTCGTCGCCAGTTACAAAGTCGGTTACGGCGAGGTCGACCAGGCTTTCAAGAATGCGGCGCATGTGTTCGAGGAAGAGATCGTGCAATGCCGCGGCGGCGCGCATTCGATCGAAGGGCGGGGAATTGTCGTCGAGTACAGAAGCATGGACGACTCGCTGTTCGTCTCCGCCTCGACGCAGAAAGCCCATGACCTGAAGAATTCAATCGCCGTGCTGCTGGGGCTGCCCGATAGCAAAATCAGAGTGGTCACACCTGAAGTCGGCGGCGGCTTCGGCGCCAAGCTCTGCGTCTATTCCGAGGATATTGCGGTGGCGGCGGCCGCCAAGCTGCTGCGGCGTTCCATCAAATGGATCGAGGACCGGCGCGAGCACTTCACCAATGCGGTGCAGGAGCGCGATCAGATCTGGCAGCTCGCCATCGCGACCGACAAGGACGGCATCATTGCCGGCATCCGTGGCACGCTCATTCACGACCAGGGCGCTTACGCGCTGCAAGACGTCAACCTGCCGTACAATTCCGCCTCCGCGCTGACCGGTCCTTATGTCGTGCCGGCCTTCGGTATGGATGTGCGTGTGGTCCTGACCAACAAGACTCCGGTGTCCTCGGTACGCGGCGCGGGCTATCCGCAGTCGGCGTTTGCGATGGAACGGCTGATGGATCTGATCGCGGCCAAGCTCAAGCTCGACCGCGCCGAACTGCGCCGCCGCAATCTGATCGCCGCCGACGACATGCCCTATGAAAAACCGATCAAGGCGCGCTCGGGCCTCTCGATCGTCTATGACACCGGCGACTATCCGGCGACGCAGGCGACTGCACTGAATATCGCCAAGTGGCAGGACTTTCCCAAGCGCAAGGCGCAGGCGCGCGCCGCCGGCCGCCATATCGGGCTCGGTATCGCCAATGCCGTCAAAGGAACGGGGCGCGGTCCGTTCGAGACCGGCATCGTGCGCGTCGATCTGACTGGTCAGGTGTCGGTCTACACCGGCGCCGCGCCGATGGGACAAGGCCTCAGAACGGCGCTTGCGCAAATCTGCGCCGGCGAGTTCGGCCTCAAAGCCTCCGACATCAATGTGATCGCCGGCGACACCGGCCCGGTGCCGCTCGGCCAAGGCGGCTTCGCCAGCCGGCAGCTCATCACCGCCGGCTCGTCGGTGCTGCTTGCCTCACGTTCGGTCGCTGCCAAGGCCAAGACGCTGGCCGGGCGTATTATCGAAGCCGATGAAAGCGATCTCGAACTGAGCGACGGCAATGTCCACGTCGCCGGCGCCAAGGATGCGAGCGTCAGCCTCGGCGAGCTGGCGCGCATTCTCCAAGGCGCCCCCGGTTATGGCTTCCCGGAGGGCATGGAGCCCGGATTGGATGCGACCGCGAATTTTCGTACCGATGCGCTCGCCTATGCCAATACTTGCCATATCGCCGAGGTCGAAGTCGATTGCGAAACCGGCGGTATTGCGCTCATAAATTACATCGCCGTGCAGGATGCCGGCCGCCGCATCAATCCGATGATCGTCGACGGCCAGATCAAAGGCGGCATCGTCCACGGCATCGGCAATGCGATCTTCGAGCATATTGTCCACGACAGTGACGGTCAGCCGCTGGCGACCAATTTTGCCGATTATCTGCTGCCGACGGCGACCGAGCTGCCGCCGATCGAGACGGTCTATACCGAAAGCCCGACCCATCTGAATCCCCTCGGCGCCAAAGGCGTCGGCGAAGTCGGCACCGTCCCGGCGGCGGCGGCGGTCATTTCGGCGATCGAAGACGCGCTCAGCGAGTTCGCGATACGGATTTCGCAGGTGCCGATTTCTCCGCAATATATCAGGCGGAGTATCGAGCAAGCCGCCCGCTAGGACGGCCGGGATCAAGACAGCCGTGATCGGCGCTTTACAATTGTATACAATTGAATACAATTGCTTATGCGCCGGCTTTGGCCGCGGGCCGCCTTTCGCTTTGTGCTAGCCTCACCGCAACGTCGAGGAGACATTTCATGGCTTTCGCCGACACCGACATCAAACCCCAAATCCACTATCGCGACGGCTTGCGGGGCTGGCTCGATCAGGTGCAGCGCATCGGCGAATTGCTTCATGTCAACGGCGCCCATTGGGACACGGAAATGGGCAGCATCACGCAGATGCTGACCGAGAGCAGCAACAACACCGCGCCGGCGATCCTGTTCGATGAAGTGCCGGGCTATCCGAAAGGCTTCCGCACTCTCTACGGACATTTCTCGACGGTGAAGCGCGTGGCGCTGACGCTCGGCCTGCCGCTGGAGCAGAAGCGCAAGGTCGACATCGTGCAGCGCTTCCACGCCCGCATGCAGAACATGAAGTCGATCCCGCCGCGCTTCGTGAAAGACGGCCCCATTCTGCAGAACGTCATGGAAGGCAACGCCTGCGACGTTCTCAAATTCCCGGTGCCGCGCCACCATGAGCAGGACAAGGCGCGCTTCATCGGCACCGCCGACTGCGTCATCACCCAGGATCCCGACAAGGGCTGGTTCAATCTCGGCGCCTATCGCTCGCAGGTTTACGACGGCAGGACCATCGGCTGCCAGATCACCGAAGGCAAACACGGCCGCATCCACCGCGACATCTATTTCGAGCGCGGACAATCGATGAAAGTGGTGATCCTGTGCGGCCAGGATCCGCTGCTGTTCTTATTGTCCGGCGCGCCGATGCCCGACGTCAGCGAATACGATCTCGCCGGCGGCCTGCGCGGCGAACCGATCGACGTGATCCGCGGCCCCTATACCGGCTTTCCGATCCCCGCCGATTGCGAGATCGCCATCGAAGGCGAGACCGTGCCGGGACAGACTTTGCCGGAAGGTCCGTTCGGCGAATGGATGGGCTATTACTCCGACGACACGCAGCCGCGTCCTTATGTCAACGTCAAAACAATCCTCTATCGCAACGATCCGATCATCTGCTGCGCGCCGCAGCACAAGCCGGTCGACGAGACCGGATTGCTCAAAGGCATCGCCGGCGCCGCGCAGATCTGGCGCGCGCTCGAAGCGGCCGGCGTCCCGGACGTGCTCGGCGTCTGGAATCACGAAGCCGGACCGGCGACACGCTTCACTGTCGTGCAGATCCGCCAGCGCTATCCCGGCCATGCGCGCCAGGCTTTGCACATCGCGGCGGCCTGCCAGGGCGGCGCCTATGCCGGCAAGTGGAACGTCGTGGTCGACGACGACATTGACGCCGGTGAGCTCGATCAGGTGCTGTGGGCGATGTGCACGCGGTTCGATCCGAATGTCGATATCGACCTGATCCAGAAGGCCTGGGCCTCCAAGCGCGACCCGCTTTATCTGCCCGGCAACTTCAACAACCGCATCCTGATCGACGCCTGCATTCCCTACGACATGAAGCTCAAGAAGACTTTTCCGACCGTCGTCGATGTCAGCACCGATTTGCGCGCAAAGTTGCGGGCGAAGTTTCCGCACATTTTCCCGCCGGCCTGACGCGGGGAATGTGGACGATAGATCCAACACAGCGGAATCGGGTGCCCACCTAACATCAAGCGGCGCTGGATCTACAGCGCCGCCGAAACCGCATTGGCGGCCTAATGAACCGAGGAGCGTGATCGTCCTGGCATCCCAATTTCTGTACACGTACCAATTTATTGATGCTATGCCACTTACTGTACAGAATGCGACGCCGGACTGAAGATGAGGAAGGGATGAGCCAGCTCAGGCGCTCTGCGCGATATCCGTTCATGACATCTTTATTTATCGCTCTGGCGCTGACATCGTTGCTGTGGGCGCCGGCGCGCGCGGACGAATGGCCGACGCATCCGGTCAGGATCATCGTTCCGTTCGGCGCCGGCGGCGCCGGTGACACACTGGCCCGAGTCGTCGCCCAGCACTTGTCGGAGAGCTTGGGCCAGCCGTTCATTGTCGAAGACCACCCGGGCGCCGGCGGCATTGTCGGCTCGCAGCAGATCGTCAGTGCCGATCCCGACGGCTACACGATCGGAATCACCAACCTGTCGACGCTCTCACTCATTCCCGTCATCAATCCCGCGGCGACCTATAACCCGCTTGGCGATTTCAGGCACATCGCCTTCATCGGCGGCTCGCCGGTGGTGCTCGCCGCGACACAATCGACACACGCCAAGACGCTCGCGGACTTTATTGCTTATGCCAATACACCCGGGCATGCGTTCACATTCTCATCGTCGGGAATGGGATCGGACGGGCATCTGATGGGAGTCGCGATCGCCACTGCCCTGAATGTCAAGCCGGAGCATGTACCTTACAAATCAACCGCTGAAGCGCTGACCGATGTCGTCTCCGGACAGGTCCCGTTCTCGACATCCACGCTGTCGTCGACGTCGGGATTTCTGCACGCCAATACGCTGATCGGCATCGCGGTCACCTCGCCGGAACGTCTTCCGGATTTTCCCGATCTGCCGACCTTCAAGGAACTCGGCCACCCGGAACTGCTCGACAATACCTGGTTTTCGTTCTCGGGACCGGCCAAATTGCCGGACGATATCGTGACCAAATTGAACAAGGCCGTCGTCGCCGCCGTCGCGCTGCCCGACGTACAGGAACGGTTTCGCCACGACGGATTCCTGGCGCAACCGATGACGGCGCAGGAATTCACCAATTTCGTCGCCGCCGAAAACGCCAAGTGGAAAACTGTAATCGAGCACGCCGGGTTGGTTGGAAAGCCGCAATGACCGGCAAGCGGGACACAATCCAAGCATGGTAGAGCGACCGCGAGTTGGATTGATCCTGACCGGCGGCACCGTCGATTCCGTCGGCGCCGATCGGCTGGATCTGGCCTGGTATTTCGAAACCGCTCAGCGCCTCGGTCACGGCGAATTGGTGAACCGGCTGCCGGAACTTGCGGCCATTGCCGCGGTCGAAGAGATTCCGTTTCGCGCGGTGTCGAGCCAGGCTCTGGTCGACAAAGACTGGCTCGACCTCAACCGCAAGATCCATGACATCTTCGATCAAGATCGCGCCGACGGCATCGTCATCACCCACGGCACCAATACTCTCGAAGAGACGGCGTATTTTCTCAATCTCACGCTCAAGACCGAACGACCCGTTGTCATTGTCGGCGCCATGCGTCCCTCTTCCGCGCTCAGCGCGGACGGCTATCTCAATGTTTTCAATGCCGTCAAAGTTGCCGCGGAGCCGAGTTCACGCGGCCTGGGCTGTCTGGTCGCGATGAATGACGCGATCTACGGCGCGCGCGATGTCACGAAAAATTCGACGTTCCGCGTCGATGCCTTCACGTCCCGCGATCTCGGGCCGCTGGGCTTTGCCGATGCCGACGGCAAAGTGATCTACTACCACGCGCCCCGGCGCAAACACACGACCGCAACCGAGTTCGACGTCCGCGGCACGCAAGCGCTGCCCCGCGTCGACATCACGCTGTCCTACGCCAATGCCGATGGCGCCATGATCGCGGCAGCGGTCGCGGCCGGCGCGAAAGGCATTGTCAGCGCCGCGACCGGCGGCGGCCGCCCGACGCCGGCCGAGGACACAGCCTTCGACAAAGCGCACCGCGAACATGGCCTCCTCATGTGCCTATCGAGCCGCGTCGTCTCCGGCCGCGTGGTAAGAAGCCCGAGCCTCGCGAAGCGCGGCTTTATTGCCGCCGACAATCTGCAGCCGTGGAAAGCGCGCATTCTGCTGTCGCTTGCGCTGACAAAGACGTCAGATGCCGATGCCATCCAAAGAATGTTCGACACCTACTGAAGGTTCAAAAATCGAGGCCCGCGGGTCGCTAGCGCCGCCATCGTCGGGAAGATAAGTATAAGCGCAGATGTGATCATGACCGCCCCGCTCCTAATGGCCGAATTGCCGCATGAAGCCGCCTGATTTTTCTTATCACGACCCGCGCACCACGGCTGACGCGGTCGGCCTGCTTTCGAGCCTGGAGAATGCAAAACTCCTCGCCGGCGGCCAGTCATTGATGCCGATGCTCAATATGCGCTTCGTGCTGCCCGACCATGTCATCGACCTCAATCGCGTCGAGGGCTTGAACTATATCAATGCGCGCGGCGACACGCTTGAAATCGGAGCGATGACGCGTCAGCGCGATATCGAATTCTCGGATATCGTGAAGAAGAAGTGCCCGCTGATGCGTGAAGCGATCACGCAAGTCGGCCACCGCCAGACGCGCAATCGCGGCACGATCGGCGGCTCGCTGTGCCATCTCGATCCGTCCGCCGAGCTGGTGTCGGTCGCCGCGGCGCTCGACGCCAAGATCGCCGTCATCGGCAAGACCGGCACGCGCAGCATCGACTTCAAGGACTTTCCGGTCGCCTATATGACGCCAGCGATTGAGCTCGATGAAATGCTCACCGCGATATCGTTGCCGTGCTGGCCGGCGCGCCACGGCTATGCCTTCGTCGAATTCGCCAGACGCCACGGCGATTTTGCCATTGTCTCCGCGGCGGCGCTGATAGAAGAGGACGCCGGCGGCAAGGTCACGCGCGCCTCGGTGACGCTTGGCGGCATCGGCCCGGCCCCGGTACGGGCGTACGACGTCGAGCGCGCGCTGATCGGTGAAAAGATCGAGGAAAAGCGGGTCGCTGAAATCTGCGAGACGCTGCGCACGCTCGATGCCGTCGACGACATTCACGCGCCTGCCTCCTATCGCCAGCAATTGGCAACGGTGCTGCCGCGCCGCGCGCTTCTGAAAGCGCATCAGCGCTTCATCGGAGCAGCGGCATGAGCGAAACGCGCCAAATCACTCTGACGGTGAACAACAAAACGTACACCGAGACCGTTCCGGTGCGGGTGACGCTTGCCGACTTCCTGCGCCATCAGCTCTGCCTGACCGGCACTCACCTCGGCTGCGAGCACGGCGTGTGCGGCGCCTGTACGATTTTGTTCGACGGCCACTCCGCCCGCTCGTGCCTGATGCTCGCAGTCCAGACCGACGGCCACGAGATCGTGACGATCGAAGGCATCGCGCCGGACGACAAGACGCTGCACCCGTTGCAGGAGGCGTTCCGCGACAATCACGGCCTGCAATGCGGCTTTTGCACGCCGGGAATATTGACGACGCTGATCGAGCTGTTGCGCGACAATCCCAGTCCGACAGAAGAAGAGGTGCGGATCGCGATTTCCGGCAATCTGTGCCGCTGCACCGGCTACCAGAATATTGTCGTCGCCGCCCTCGATGCGGCGGCCAGGCTGAGAGCGCAGAAACCGGTGCCTTAGCCGGTCTCGTCGCCCCTCACGGCCCCTCATGGGCGATTAATTTTTGGTACAGGCGCTGAAATTATGCGCACTGTGCCGATATTGCGAAATGTACCAAAATTGGTATGATTTCCCGTGTCCCAGCGGGGTCTGACTCTCTCCCTCGCGGGTGTGTCCTCCCTAGACTGTGCCTGTGGCTCCCGCCACAGGCACATTTTCGGATGACGGTGTTTCACCGGCGATATGCGCCGGAAGCCACAGGACGTCGCCGTGCCGCGATGATGTTGAATTTCCGAAGGATTGCTCTCGCCGCGGCTCTGTTGGCTTCGACATTCGCTCAGGCGCGCGGCGAAACCGGTTATCCCGACCGTGCGGTGCGCGTCATCGTGCCCTTTGCGCCCGGGGGCGTGGTCGATGTGATGGCCCGGCTCCTGTCGCAAAAACTCTCGGCGGATTTCGGCAAGAATTTTCTTCTGCAAAATCTGGGCGGAGCCGGCGGCGATATCGGTACGCATGATGGCGCGACCGCCACCGCCGACGGCTATACGATCGTGATGACGAGCTCGAGCTTTGTCGTCAATCCGAGCCTGCACGCGCAGGTGCCTTACGATCCGGTCAAGGATTTCAGCCCGATAACGATCGCGGCGTCTTCGCCGAATGTCGTCGTCGTCAATCCGAATGTGGCTGCGAAAAGCATGCAGGAGCTCGTGGACCTCATTCGGCGCGAGCCAGACAAATACAGCTTTGGCTCGGCTGGTATCGGCACCACGACGCACCTTTCCGGCGAGTTGTTTCGGCTCTCCGCCGGATTGAAGCTCGTTCATGTGCCGTTTTCCGGCGCCGGCCCGGCTTTGCAATCGACAGTCGGCGGCTATACGCCGATTACGTTTTCGAGTCTGCCGGCCGCGATCCCTTTGATCAAAAGCGGGCTGGTGCGTCCGCTTGCGGTGACCAGCGCAAAGCGCGTCAGCGCGCTGCCTGACGTGCCGACCCTGGCGGAGCAAGGATTTCCCGGGCAGGAGGCCGAGACGCTGTTGTTCGTGCTGGCGCCTGCCGGTACACCGCCGGACATCGTCAATGCGCTCAGCACCGAGTTTCGCAAGATCGTCGCCTTGCCCGAGATCCAGAGCCAGTTCGACACGCTCGGCTTTAGCCCCTTGGCCACGACGCCCGAGGACTCCGAACAGCGCATCAAGGACGAGGTCGCCCGATGGGCCAAGGTGATCAAGGACGCCAATATCCAAGCCGGAGACTGAGCAGACAACGGGCACATCCGGTGCGATGATCCGGCTATAATAGAAAACAGCCGAGGCAAAAGAATCGAGCAGGACATGAATACGATGGTGAAGCCGTCCCACGTGACCCGCAACATCTCCAAGCAGGACTTGCGATCCTGGCTCAGCGAGATGGATGCAGCCGGCGAAATCCGGCACATCAAGGGCGCCAATCGCGAACGCGAGATCGGCGGCATCGTCGATATCTATCAGCGCAAGATCGGCAATCCCGCGGTCCTGTTCGACGATATCCCGGGCTATCCCAAAGGCTATCGCATTCTCGCCAATCTCCTCACCTCCATCCGCCGCATCAATCTCACGCTCGGAAATCCCGGCAACGGCAGCGAGATCGAGCTCGTCCAGCACTGGCGCCGTTATATGAAAGAGGCCAAGACCATTCCGCCGGTCGAAGTGAAGTCGGGCGCGCTTCTGGACAACGTGTTCACCGGCGACGACATCGATCTGTTCAAAGTCCCGGTGCCGAAATGGCATGAGCACGACGGCGGCTTTTATATCGGCACCGGCGACATGGTGATCATGCGCGACCCCGATACCGGATGGATCAATTACGGCGCCTATCGCGTGCAGGCGCACGACAAGACGCTTGCCACTGTCATGTGCTCGAAGGGCAAGCACGGCGACATGATCCAGCGCAAATATCACGAGCGCGGCCTGTCCTGCCCGGTCGCCGTCGTGTGCGGCATGCATCCGGCGCTGTTCATGATCGCTGGTCTCGAAATCCCGCACGGCAAGAATGAATATGACGCGGCAGGCGGATTGATCGGGGAGCCGATCGAAGTCATCGCCGGCCCCAAGACCGGCCTGCCGATCCCGGCCCATGCCGAGATCGCTTTCGAGGGCTTCATCCATCCGAACGACAAGATCGACGAGGGGCCGCTCGGCGAGTGGACCGGCTATTACGCCGGCGGCTTGAAGAAGGAGCCGGCGATCCGCATCGAGACGATGATGATGCGCAACGATCCGATCCTGCTCGGCGCCATTCCGGGCATTCCGCCCGACGACGATTCATTTTATCGCGGCTCATACCGTTCGGGCGCGGTGTGGAATCAGCTCGAGGCCGCCGGCGTTCCCGAGGTGAAGGGCGTCTGGTCGCATGCCGCCGGTGGCAGCCGCCTTTGGCTTACCGTCGCGATCAAGCAGCAATATGCCGGCCACGCTAAACAGGCCGGGCTCATCGCCTCGCAGTGTCATGCCGGCGCTTACGTCAACCGCTTCGTCGTCGTCGTTGACGACGACATCGATCCCGCCGACATGGACAAGGTGATCTGGGCGATGTGCACGCGCTGCGATCCGCGCGAAGGCATGGAAATCCTGCGCGGCTGCTGGAGCTCGGCGCTCGATCCGATGGCCTATTCCGAAACCGACCCGCGCAATGCGCGCGTCGTGATCGACGCCTGCAAGCCGTTCGGCCGGCGCGCCACCTTCCCGATCGTCGTGCGTGCCAGCGAAGAACTGGAACGCGACGTGCGGGCCAAATTCGGAAACCTGCTGCCGCAATAAGCGGGCCGCGCCGGAATCGTCACATGAAGCTGCCGCCGTTCGACTACCAAGCTCCGGCGACGCTCGGGGAGGCTGTGCAAATATTGTCGGACGGTGCGGGCGCGGCAAAAGCGATCGCGGGCGGCCAGAGTCTTATTCCGATCCTGGCCTTTCGCTTGGCCAATCCAAGTGTGCTCGTCGACTTGGGCGGCATCGCGGGACTTAACGACATCACGATCAGCGAAGCCGGCATATCGATCGGCGCGATGGTGCGGTGGCGCGAACTGGAAGACCATACCAGTCTGCGCAGCGCCTGTCCTTTGATCCCGGCTGCCGTCGGTCACATCGCCCACTATCAAATCCGCAATCGCGGCACGATCGGCGGCAGCCTCGCGCATGCCGATCCGGCCGCCGAAATGCCGGGCATTGCGGCCGCCTGCGACGCGCGGATCGAGATCGTGGGAAGGACAGGCACGCGGAAGGTCGGCGCACAGGATTTCTTCTTGGGTCCGCTCACAACCTGTTTGGCCCACGACGAGCTCATCACGGCGATCCATTTTCCGCCTTGGCCCTCCGCGCGGCGCTGGGCCTTCGAGGAATTCTCGCAGCGGCGCGGCGACTTCGCCTTTGCCGGCATCGCGCTTTACTACGACGAACGGCCGGACGGTATCATCGAGAATGCTCATGTCGGCGTCATTGGTGCGACACATATCCCGCGACGCCTGGGGGCGGTCGAGGACACTCTCAACGGCAGGAAATTTGTTGACACTGTCCTTGCGCTCGCGGCGAAGACCGCATCATCGTCCGTCGAGCCTGACGACGATATCCATGCCAGTGCCGCCTATCGGCGCGCGCTTGTCGGCACTCTGGTCGAACGCTCACTTATCGCGGCCGCCAACCGGGGGCGCGCATCGTGAAAGTCCGATTTGAAGTGAACGGCAGCTCCGTGGAGGCCGATGTCGCGCCGCGCACGACGCTGTGCGATTGCCTGCGGCATCACCTCGGCCTCACCGGAACACATGCCGGATGCGAGCACGGCGTTTGCGGCGCCTGCACGGTGATCGTTAATGGCGAGGCGGTGCGGTCCTGCCTTCTGCTTGCCGTACAGGCCTCGGGCGCGTCCATCGTCACGGTCGAGGGATTGGCGGATGGCGATAAATTGTCGCCGCTGCAGCAGGCCTTCCAGAAGCACCACGCGCTGCAATGCGGATTCTGCACCTCGGGAATGCTCACCACGCTTCACGCGCTGTTGAGCGACGAACCCATGGCGGACGAAGACCGCATCCGCGATGTGCTTTCGGGCAATCTGTGCCGCTGCACGGGATACATTCCGATCGTCGAGGCGGCGCTTGAAGCGCGCGAGCACTATGCCAAGAAGCAGGGGCCGAAGGCCGGATGAGATCCGTCAACACCTATATCGGACGGCCGATCGAGCGCGTCGAGGACCGGCGCTTCCTGCGCGGACGCGGACAATACATTGATGACATCAAACGCGACGGACAATGGCACGCGACGATCGTGCGCAGCACCACGGCGTTCGGGCGCATCGTCAAGCTTGATACGACCGCGGCGATGGCCATGCCTGGCGTCCACGCCATTGTCACTGCGGCCGATATCGAGAAGCCGATCCCGACGATCCCGTTTCGCCGCAAGAACCCGACCATCGCGCCTTACGCCCAGCCGGTGATCGCCAGTGAATATGTGCGCTATGTCGGCGAGCCGGTTGCCGTCGTGCTCGCAGAGAGCGCCGAACTCGCCGAAGACGCAGTCGGCGAAGTCACCGTCGAGATCGAACCACTTGCGCCGTGTGTGGACGCCCAAACATCGGCGGCCGGGACGCATCTGCTGTTTCCGGGAACCGGCGGCAATATTGCCTCTACCTTCACGGCGCAGTGCGGCGACGCCAGTGCCGCTTTCGCCAAAGCGCCTTATGTCCGACGTGAACGCTTCCGCGTGCAGCGGCACACCGCGCTCCCGATGGAAACGCGGGGGCTACTCGCGGAGTGGCACGCAAACGAAAACCGCCTGACGGTGTCGGGCGCGGCAAAACTGCCGTTCTTCAATCGACGCGCCATGGCGGGGATGATGGGGCTGCCGGAAACATCCGTCGACTATATCGAGCTCGATGTCGGCGGCGGCTTTGGCGCGCGCGGCGAATTCTATCCGGAGGATTTTCTCGTCGCCTTCGCGGCGCGGAAATTCGAGCATCCGATCAAATGGATCGAAGACCGGCGCGAGCACTTCACCGCGATCGGCCATGCCCGTGAAATGGACGCTGAGATCGAGATCGCCTGCCTGAAAGACGGCACCGTGCTCGCCATGCGCGGCACCATGCATGTCGATATCGGCGCCTATGTCCGTCCCAACGGCATGACGCCGGTGCGCAATGTCATTCAGTTCACCGCTGCACCCTATCGGATTGCAAATTTGGACTTCACGGCCCACGGCGTCGTCACCAACAAGACTCCTGCCGGAACTTACCGCGGTCCTGGCCGTTTCGAAGGCTGTTTCTTTTGCGAGCGCATGTTCGACATTGCGGCGCGCGAACTGGGCGTCGATCACTTGGAGATGCGGCGGCGCAATCTGCTCACCGACAAGGACATGCCCTATGCCCTGGTCGGCATCGCGCCGGAAGACGGCTTCGGCGATTCTGAATGCGACAGCGGCGATTACCGCGTCACGCTCGACCACTGCCTGAAGGAATTCGGCTGGGAGGAGAAGAAAGCGCTCGCCGGTACGTTGCGCGACGGCCGCTATCACGGCATCGGCGTCGGCTGCTTCATCGAAGGCGGTGCATCCGGCCCGCGCGAAGGCGCCCGCCTCGAGGTTTTGCCGGACGGCAAGGTCGACGTCTATGTCGGATCGTCGGCGATCGGCCAAGGCATCGAGACCATCATGGCGCAGATCGCGGCCGACGCGCTGGAAATCCCGATGGACGATGTCCGCATCCTGCACGGCTCGACGACCTATCTCAAAGAAGGTTTCGGCTCCTACGGCTCGCGTGCGACGGTGATGGGCGGCTCCGCGATCATTTTGGCGGTCGAGGACATGCTCAAGGCGTTCCGCAACCTCGCTGCGGCGCGTTTCTCTGTTCCTCTTGAAGAGGTGTCCTTGTCGGAAGGCGTGGCCCGGGCGCGCGACGGCCGTTCGCTGACGCTTGCGGAGGCCGCAGCGGTCGGCAAACTGACCGGTGAAGGCAGTTTCAGCAGCGACAAGCGGACTTATACTTACGGCACCGCGGCGGCGCATGTCGCGGTCGACCCCAAAACCGGATCGGTTCAGGTCCTCGACTACGTCGTGGTCGATGATGTCGGCCGTACCATCAATCCGCTGACCTTGCATGGCCAGGTCGTCGGCGCAGCGGTGCAAGGCTTCGGCAGCGTGTTCAGCGAGAATCTGCTCTATGACGCGAACGGCCAATTACTGGTCGGCTCGCTTGCCGATTATCAGATTCCTCTTGCCACCGACTATCCGCATATCAGGGCGATCACCCTCGAACAGTTTCCCGCGCCGCACAATCCGCTCGGCGCCAAGGGCGCCGGCGAAGGCGGCATCATTCCGGTCGGCGGCGCTGTCACCAATGCTATCGCATCGGCGCTGAGCAGCCTGAATGTCCAGCCGACCGAACTGCCGCTGACACCGCCGCGTTTGTGGGAATTGATCGAAAAGGCCCGCGCTGCCGCCACAGCTCAGGACTAGTAGTGATTTGTCGAATGTCCGCTAACTGCTGAAGCCGACCTGGTTCAGCTGGATCGCGACACCGCCCAAGTGCTATTAGCAGACAGGGACGTGCAAATTAGGCACGATGAGTGTCGCGGTTGTGGCAGTCTTCAGGACTGGTGTCGATAATTCCGAGATTCGCAGGAAGGAGAACCCAGTGTTGATACAAGAGCGAAATCTATTTTTTGCTATTGTTTGCTTGTTAGCTGTGTTCGTCATTCTCGTCAGAAATGCCCAATCGAGCGCTCCTGATCATCAAATATTTCTAAAGACAGATCAGGGACCAGCGTTAGAGCCTCTTGTCGTGGTAGCTAGCGACAACGATCATTTGATTGTTGCCGGTGAAAGTTCAGCTATAAGCAGCGCCTGGGCTATGAAGATCGATTTTTCTGGTAAGATCGCGTGGACTTACACATTAGGTCTTCTTGCTGAGGATGCGGAAGCTTTTCATGGAACAATATTTTCGCCAAAGTTTACCGATGCCGTGGCGATGCCTGATGGCACGACATTTTTGTGCGGGAGTATGCCTCGACCTCCGACACAGTACGCTCCTGGATTGCTCGTGCATCTTGACGCCACAGGGCAAGTGCTGAGTAAACAACTCATCCTCCCGAAGCAGCGAAACGCATCAGGTATCGCAGACATTAACAGTTGCATAAGTTGGGGAGACAGACTTGCTCTCGTAGGTCAAGTCTTCCATGTAGTGCCCCACAAAAGCGTCTTTGATCCTCCCCCGCGCCCAGAGGAATATCCGTATCCCACCGGAAGCGTTTATTGGGTCCTGCTGACCGATGCGAACGGAAAGATAGAATCGGAAGCACAAATCCACCCTTCGACTAATCTCATTTCTCTCAATATAGGCCCTATAGTTAGGCTCTCTGGTTCAAACGATAGCATCGTATACAGTGCCACGGACAATAATAGCACAGAGATCATTCGCGCGAATGTTGAGGGAAACGTGGAAGCGGAGAAGGAACTGTCCGGCGCATTTTCCCTTGTGCGCCCAGTAGTGCAGGACGATCAATTACAGGTCTTCGGTGTCTCTACGTTAGCAAAGTCGTCGGGCCTTAACGTAACTATGCTGCTCGACAATCAACTCAAGGAAATCGGTCAAACACAAGGTGTGCACCCTGCATTTTTTTGACGCGGGTGGCTTATAGGATGCCAGATCGCTCACTCGTACTATTTGGATCAAAGGTGAGCCGTTCTGGCGCTATTTATAACTCGCAGGTTGCTCATGTATCGGCCGATCTGAAATCCGAGACGAACATGAGTCCTCTTAGAGATGCGATTTCAGATGGCGGTTCTATCTGGGCCGCTACTCCAATCCGCAATCCGGGGGAATTTGCCGCCGCCACGATGGCGATTGCGCGCGACGTAATTCCCGACAAACCAGAAGGCACCGGACCCGTCCCGGGCTTCAAAGCAGGGGCGGTACTTGACTTTTTACAGATCAACTGAATCCTTGGCTCTGCGGTTTGAGCGCGAATAAGCGCGTTGGGTCACAAGCAGAGCTTGAGGCGCAGCCGCCCGATGCCCGCTATTTCCCCGAAAGTGGACACTAGCTCAATTTGTTTTGTGAATAATACCGCAGAACCATCGCGTATCAAACGCGGCCGCGGCCGAGCTGCGCAAACAAAGCGCCGGGCTTGATCGGGATCTGCGCAATACGGACGCCGAACGGCGACAGCGCATCTTCGACCGCCGACGCAATCGCCGCCGGCAGCGGAATAACCCCCGACTCGCCGACCCCCTTCACGCCGAGCGGATTGAGCGGTGTCGGCGATTCCTTATGCGCGATTTCCATCGGCGGCATTTCGGTGGACGTCACCAACAGATAGTCGGCGAGATTTGTCGTCAGCGGCTGGCCGTCGCCGCCGAAGCCCATCCACTCATAAAGACCGTTGCCGACGCCATGCGCCAAGGCGCCCATCAACTGGCCGTCGACCATATTGGGATTGATGATCTTGCCGGCGTCATGGACGAAGACGATGCGCAGGATTTTGACCTCGGCGGTTTCCGGATCGACCTCGACCTCGACGATGGTGCAGCCGTTGGCATAGGTCATGGCATTGATGATCACGGCCTCGCTCGCCTCGACGCCGGGCGACATGTTTCCCGGTAACAGGAAGCCTGGCGAACCGACCATTTCCTTGGCAATCCGCGCCATCGACACTTTGATGTCGGCGCCTTTGACATGGACCTGATCGCCGGTGATGTCGAGATCGGCCTCGTTGGCCTCCAGAAGATGGCTCGCGATCTTGAGCACCTTCTCGCGCACTTTCACGGCGGCGACATGCGCCGACGAACCGGCCATGACGGTCTGGCGGCTGTTGAAGCCGCCGAAGCCGAGGGCGACCTTTGCCGAGTCGCCGGTCGAGACGACCACACGCTCCACGGCGCCGCCAAGCTGTTCGGCGACGACTTGCGCGAGCATAGTTTTGATCCCCTGCCCCATCGCCGAAGCGCCGGTCGCGACCTGGATCATGCCCGACGGCTCGACGCGGACATTGACCTGCTCGAACGGACCGCGGCCGGTGCCTTCGACATAATTGGCAATGCCGATGCCGATATAGCGGCCTTCCGCGCGGGCGGCCTTCTGGCGTTCCGGAAACGATTGCCATGCCGAACGCTGCAAGGCTTCCGACTGACACGCGGGATAGTCGCCGGAATCGAGCTCGATCGGAATCCCGCCGCGCGTGACGAAGCCTTTTTTGAACGGCATGGCGGAAGCGGGCACGAGATTGCGCCGCCGGATTTCGGCACGGTCGAGACCCATCTCGCGCGCCGCGATGTCCAACAGGCGTTCCATGACGAAGACGCCCTGCGGCTGGCCGGCGCCGCGGATCGGCGTCACCGGCACTTTGTTGGTGAGCACGACTTTGATGTCGAGCCGATAGGTGGGGACGACATAAGCGAGTGTCAGCGACGCCGCGGATCCTTGCGGCACCGTGAGTCCCCGCGCGGTATAGGCGCCGTGATCGTGCAGCAGCGCGCCTCGCACACCGAGAATCTTGCCGTCGGCGTCGAGCGCGATCTCGGCGTTCCAGTACTGATCGCGCTCTTGCGTGGTCGCGACGAAATGCTCGCGGCGGTCCTCGATCCATTTGACCGGCTTGTTGAGCGCGATCGCGGCCACCGCGACGGCGGCCTCTTCGGGATAGAACACGAGCTTCGGCCCAAAACCGCCGCCGACATCCGGCGCCGCGACGCGCACCGACGCCTGATCGCGTCCGAGAATCTCCGCGAGCAACCGGGCGCCGACCAGCGGCGTCTGGGTCGAGCTCCAGAGCGTCAGGCGGCCTTCGACATCGGTATAGGCGACCACGCCGCGGCACTCGATCGAATGGGCACAGCCGCGGTGCTGCTCAATCGAAGCCTTAAAGACATGCGTGGCTGTGGCGAAGGCGGCATCGACATCGCCATAAGAGCTGGCGAACTCGGCAAGCAGATTGGTGTCGGCATCGGCATGCGCGCGCGCCGCATTCGATTCAAGCGCGGCATGACAGTCGGTAACCGCGGGCAATGGCTCATAATCGATTTCGATCAGCGCCGCAGCGTCCTCGGCAAGATAAGGCGCGTCGGCGATGACGATGGCGACGGCCTCGCCGGCATAAACGGCTTCGTGCTTGGCCAGAATCGGCCGATCGCGCTGCTGCTTGTAGGTGCGGTCCGGCAGCGCGACGGACAACAGATCGGTGGTCACGTGGCGCGCAATATCGTCGGCGGTCAGCACGGCGCGCACACCGGGCGCCGCCAGCGCCGCCTCTTTGCCTATGGAGATGATCTTGGCATGGGCGTGCGGGCTCCTGACGAACACCGCGTGCAGCATGCCGTCGATATGAATGTCATCGACGAACCGGCCTTTGCCGCGGATCAGATCGGCATCCTCGATACGCGCAATGCGCCTGCCAATCGTCTTCGTCGTCACGCGGCGAACTCCGCCGCCAGCCGGACCGCAGAACGCGTCGGCTGATAAGATTTTATTCCTTGATGAAAGGCCTGTATCAAAATTGGTACTAATCCCATTTGCGGTACTTTAGCCCAACGTGCTACGCATGCAATCGCTCGCCAAAAACGCAAGTCATCATAATGATAAAGCAACAATCAGCCGATGCCTTTCCGCCTATCTTACCCGCGGCTTCGGCGATCCTTCCTCGACAAATTTTCGGAGCGCGCTTCTCCGGAGGATAGGAATGTAGGAGCCGCCCAGCGGAATAAACGGGCGGTCCGGTCCTGTTCAGTTGCCACCCCGCAGATGAAGCACCCCACAATGGACAGCGAAAAGAAATACGACACGCTCGTGATCGGCGGCGGCAACGCGGCTTTATGCGCCGCCATCAGCGCGCGCCGCGCGGGCGCTTCCGTCGTCGTGCTCGAAGCCGCGCCGAAATTCTATCGCGGCGGCAATACCCGGCACACCCGCAACATGCGCTGCGCGCATGATGCCGCCACCGACACGCTGACCGGGCCCTATTACGAAGACGAAATGTTCGACGACCTGCTGCGCATCACCGGCGGCAATACCGATGAAGTGCTGGCGAAGCACATGATCCACGAGTCCAAGGAAATGCTGATCTGGATCGCCGAGCAAGGCGTCCGCTTCCAGCCTTCGCTTGGCGGCACGCTGACGCTCGGACGCACCAATTCGTTCTTCTTGGGCGGCGGCCGCGCCATGCTCAATTCGCTCTATCAAACGGCGGAAAGCCTCGGCATCGACATCCACTACGACGCGCCGGTGACCGGGCTCGATATCCAGAACGGCATGTTCCTGTCGGCGCGTGTCGATCTTGCCGGTGAAAGCAGGACCGTGCGCGCCTCGACACTGGTCGCCGCCTGCGGCGGCTTTGAATCCAACATCGAATGGCTCAAGCAATATTGGGGCGACGCCGCCGATAACTTTCTCATTCGCGGCACGCGCTACAATCGCGGCTCCGTTCTCAAAATGCTGCTCGACAACGGCGTTCAGGAGATCGGCGATCCGACACAATGTCATGCCGTCGCCATCGACGCCCGCGCGCCAAAATATGACGGCGGCATCATCACCCGCCTCGACTGCGTCGTCTTCGGCATCGTCGTCAACAAAGAAGCCAAGCGCTTCTACGACGAAGGCGAAGACGTGTGGCCGAAGCGCTACGCGATCTGGGGACGGCTGGTGGCGCAGCAGCCGGATCAGATCGGCTACATTATCTTCGACGCTTCGTCGCTGCGGCTGTTCATGCCGTCGCTTTACCCGCCGCTGCAGGCCGATACGATCGGCGAACTGGCAAAGAAATTCGAGCTTGATCCGGCGGTGCTGGAAAAGACCGTCGCCGATTTCAACGCCGCCGTCCGGCCCGGCACCTTCAATCACACCGATCTCGACGATTGCCGCACCGAAGGTCTGACGCCGCCGAAATCGCACTGGGCGCGGCGCATCGAAAAGCCGCCGTTCTACGGCTATCCGGTGCGGCCCGGCATCACCTTCACCTATCTCGGCACGCGCGTGAACAAGGAAGCGCGCATGGTGATGAAGGACGGCACGCCGTCGGCAAATATGTTCGCGGCCGGCGAGGTCATGGCCGGCAATGTGCTCGGTAAGGGCTATGCCGCCGGCATCGGCATGACCATCGGCAGCGTTTTTGGACGAATTGCGGGACGGGAGGCCGCGAAAAATGCCCGCAACTAACATGCACACGACGACGCATCACACCTCGCCGGTTCTGGCCGAGGCCGACCGGCTCATGGTCGTGTGCAATTCATGCCGCTATTGCGAAGGATTGTGCGCGGTCTTCCCGGCGATGGAGATGCGCCGCATCTTCACCGACGGCGACCTGAACTACCTGGCGAATCTCTGCCACGGCTGCGGCGCCTGCTATTTCGACTGCCAGTTTTCGCCGCCGCATGAATTCGAGGTCAATGTGCCGCGCGCGCTCGCCAAAGCGCGGATCGAATCGTACCGGACCTATGCCTGGCCGCGCTTGTTCTCCGGCCTGTTCGCGCGCAACGGTTTTACCGTTGGCACGATTATCGTGCTGAGTGCGCTCGTCTTCATCGCGGGGTTTTTCGTCTATGACGATCCCGGCGTGCTGCGGAGAATTTATGCCGAGCCCGGCGCGTTCTATGTGTTCATGCCGCACGACGTCATGGTGCTGATTTTCGGCGCGGCGTTTGTCTATGCCGTCGTTGCTATTCTGATCAGCGCCGTCATGTTTTGGCGCGATATCGGCGAGCCGGTGGCGGCGCTCGCCGCTCCGCAGCCGCTATGGCAGGCCACCAAGGACGCCGCGCATTTGAAATATCTCGACGGCGGCGAAGGCGGCTGCGCCGGCGCCGGCGCCGACGACGAGCCGAAGGATCGCCGCAAGATATTCCATCACATGACCTTCTACGGCTTTGCTTTGTGCTTTGCCGCAACCGTCGTCGCCACGGGGTATCACTATCTGCTCGGGCGCGAAGCGCCTTACGCCTGGTACGACTTGCCGGTGGTCCTGGGCACGCTCGGCGGTGTGGGGCTGGTGATCGGACCCATCGGACTGTTCGTCGCCAAGCGCGAGCGCGACCCGGTCCTGCTCGATCCCGCCAGCACCGGCATGGATATCGCGTTTATCTTCATCCTCTTTGCGACCGGCGCGACCGGGCTTGCTCTGTTGTTTTTCCGCGAGACCTCGTTCATGGGCACGCTGCTGGCGCTGCATCTGGGCGTCGTCTTCGCGCTGTTTCTGCTGCTGCCCTACAGCAAGTTCATGCACGGCATCTATCGGTTCCTCGCGCTCACCCGCTACGCCAAGGAGCGCGCCACGCATCAGCCGATTTCCGAGTGAGCGGACTTGTTGCCGTAAAAGGAGACTGACTTGTCGAAACTACCGTTGACGCTGGCTTGCGGCGACTACGAGATTGTTCGCGCGCTCAAAGAAGGAACAGTGAAGCCGGAAGGCATCGATCTGAACGTGCTGACGGGAATGGATTCGACGACCCGCCATTGGCGCTTCCTGCGCAACGGCGACTTCGACGTCGCGGAAGTGTCCGGCTCTTCATATCTCGTCGCGCGCGATCAAGGCATGGCCGTCGACGCCATCCCGGTCTTTCTCCATCGCCGCTTCCGCCACGGCTTCATTTTCATCAACACGACGAAAGGCATTCGTAAGCCGTCGGACCTCGCGGGCCGCAAGATCGGCCTCAAGCAATTCCAGTCGACCGCGCTGGTGTGGCTGCGCGGCATTCTCAAGCATGAATACGGCGTGCCGCTTGAATCAATCGAATGGTTCTGCGAGCTCGACGAGACCATCAATTTCGATGGCGCCTCTCGCCTCAACATCCTGCGGCTGCCGCACGACAGTTCGGTCGAAGAGATGCTGGCCAACGGCGAGCTCGATGCGCTACTGCATCCCGACCTCATCCGGCCGCTCCTGGACAAGGATCCGCGGGTGGCGCGGCTGTTTCCGGATTATCGGCACGAGGAGCTCGGCTATTATCAGAAGACCGGCATCTTCCCGATCATGCACGTGCTCGCCATCAAGCGTGAGATCGTCGAGAACAATCCCTGGGTGGCGATCAATCTGTTTCACGCCTTCGACGAGTCACGAAAGATCGCGATGAAGCGGATGGCCAATCCGCGCGTCGTGCCGCTGGTCTGGTATCGCGAGGCCTGGGAAGAGCAGGAAAGCATCTTCGGCGACGATCCGTGGGACTACGGCCTGTCGAAGCAGAACGAAAACACGCTTTCGACCCTTGTCAGATACGCGCATGAGCAGGGCCTGACCAAGCGTCAGCTGCCACTCGACGAATTGTTCCTCAACGTCTTTCAAGGCCGCAAGCGCGGGGTCGAATTTCGGGTTTAGACGGCTCGCTTAGGCCGGTTAGCGGTCGGCGCGAGCCGCGCCCGACGAAGCGTCCGAAGAATCGCCATTGGCACGCCCCCAAATACCGTCAGCCGCGCTCGCGATGGGGAAATGGGTCTCGCGTGCGCAGAACTGCAAGAGCTGATTCTGACGGGTATTGAGCGCCGACATGTCGACGACTTCATCATCGGACTCGTCCGTATAATAACCGGACAACCATGCCGTGATCAGCTTCATCTGATCCTTGTCGCTTTTGATGAAGCTGTCGCAAGTCATCGTAGACAGATCGAGCTGCTGCGCTTTCGCACCCCAAGATGTCGACAACGTAAGCGCGACGAGAATAATTGCAGTACGCTTGACGGGAGAACTCCTGTTCAGAACATACGCGAATTTAACGCGGCATCTGCCCACGGGCCACTTCGATCACGGGAATTGGTTAAGCTGATGTCCGAGGAACCTTTTGGTGCGGAGCGTTTCAGATGCCGCGACCTCTTCGGCCTTCAAGCTTAATGCGGCTCGTTGGGCAAGGCCTGCGACAGAGGCATCTGGCGGCACGGCAGGATATAAGTGAACCCCACAAAGTTCGAATAGTCGGCATTCTGTTGATACGGCACGATGCCAGCGTTCAAATCGTCATGAACCGGCGCGTTGAGCGACAACATATAAAGCGGATCAACCAGACGGGCAGACTGGATTAACCAATAGAGACCGCCAAATTTGTTCTTGTGCCACGTCAGTTGTGATTCAGCATCGGCCTCCCACACCTCCCAATGCACTTCAGGCAAATAGTCAGCGTTGCCGCCCGGGCGGAACACGCTGGCAAGTTTTTGGCCACGCGCGACTTTGTCGCCCACTGACAAAGGGATGGAGTCGTGGAGGTTGAGGTGATCGAATTCGGAGTAATAGACCAGATCCGGATGTCCGCCGAGATTGATCTCCTGCGCCGTGTGCTTGACGAGGAGCGCCTGTTCTTCACCCCACCCCCAGTTCGCTTGCCACAACGCAGCGACATGTCCGGGACCAGGCGATAAGATCGCATCCCCAAGCCGGCCGCCATCGACTCCCGAATGGGGCTCATCACGCCGCGTTCCATCAACGTCGTCCCAGCTCGCATAAAACGAGGTCAGGCGCGAGCAACTCATGTTCACGGGATACCGCGGCGTCAATCCCGTCCTGGTAATGTCGTAGCCCTTCCTCTCAACATCGTTCTGATGCGCGAAAGCTGCGGTGACCATGAAATACCCGATGAGCAAGCACCATGCAGGCAGATAATACTTCAAACTCATATTCATTCCCTGCAGCACGGCTAGAGCGTCTTATGCCGCCGTATCGTGAATGTTGTCGTTAGCGTCGGCCGCGACGCGATCGTTCTCGGTCTTAATCGCGCCGACACTCGCCGCGGGCGATAAAGCGGGCAGCCATTGCCGCAACGAACGAGACGAACGCCATAAGCGCGGTCCCGTGTCCGAGGCCTTATGGCGTAGCCGAGCCCGGGCTACACCGCCTGTTTCGTAGGGCTGACTCGGAATGCCATGCCATCGGCTCCAACGCGGCAACGCTTCGCCCTTCATCAGGACCGACAACGATTCCAGTGTCGCGCCTCGCTCCATGCGCGTGCCGTAAAGAACAATGGCCATGTTGCCGACCGAGCAATATTTGCCGATGTTGATTGTATCGGACTTCATCACCCTGTCTTCGAAGAGATGCGGCTGAATTGTCGACCCGATGTTCAAGGCGGCCCTGTCTCCGATCGTGACGAGATCGAACTCCGACATCAACGAGGTTTCGAGGAAAACCCATTTACCGATTCGACTCCCGAGACCTCGTAGGAACCAGACGACATAGGGAGTGCCCAACATCGGAGCCAACAACGGACCGGCGGCGGCTTCGTAGACGGCGTTGACGACCTCGTTGAACCAGACGTACGAGCACCACAGCGGCTTCACGACAGGCTTGAACGGCGGCATGAACACCCGCCGCACGACGACCGTCATGAGGAGGTTCATAAACACGGCGGCAAGCGCAAAGACCGGCGTCAGCAGCAGCGTCAGGACGACCGACGAACTGTAATACGACTGGTAAACAGCCGCGCAGAACGCAATCAAAGCCGCCATGCTTACAGCACCGGGCAGCAGCACCCTGACAAGATCGACCAAGGCGCGCGAACAGGTCCGCGAAAATCCCGGTTCAAAAGTCTGCCGATTGGAGAAACAGGTCGCCTTTTCCGTTCCCGGCAGGAGAAAGCCCGGCGAGCCGAGCCATCGCGTGCCGCGCGAAGTCTGATTGCCTTCTGCCGGCGGCGTCGAAAGCACGCCGATCAAGCCGTCATCGCCAACATTGATGCCGGCCGGAACCAAGGCGCTGTTTCCGATGAATGTGCGGCTCCCGACGCGGTTCGGGAGAAGTTCGATCTCTCCGCCATCGATCCGGTGTCCGCCGACAATACAAGCATCAGCCAGAAAGCTTCCCTCGCCGATCTCAAGGAGATCGGGCATGGCATGGGCAACCGTCGATATCTCGACGTTCTTGCCGATTTTTGCGCCGAGCAGCCGCAGAAACGCCGGCATATACAGCGTGGCATACAGCGGCATCACAAGATGCCTGGTGTTATTCATCAAATAATGCAGGAACCAATATCTGAGAAATGTCAGGCTGCGGGTTGAATACCGGCCGGGTTTTATCCGGCCGATGAAGTCGCGCTTAATCGCGATGACCAAGCGGAGATACCAAAGCGTCGAGAGCGGAACTGCAGCGAACGCCGCCAAAATTCCTGCAACCGGACCGCCACCGTAAAGTGCGAGCCCAACGAGCGCCACGGCCGGCAGCGCGCTGAGAATCAAAATGTAGCCCATCACGTATAAGAGGGCGAAATGGATCACGCCGTATAAGGCGTTTATCAAAACACCATGAGGCCGCCGCGGCCCTCTGGCGTTGCCGGGCGCGGGCTTTGCCGGCGACCCGCGCACGGTCGCACCGGACTGCAAGCTTGCATTATCTGATAAGACCGACAGGTCTTCGAGGCAGCTTTCGTCCGCCATGCGGACGCCCACGCCAAGGCTACAATGCGTGCCGATGCAGCAATCTCTGCCGATTGAGATCGGACCAAGAACGAGCCAACCGTTTTCGACTTTGTAGCCGAGAAGATGGGTCTCTGAACCGATGCTGGTGTTATCGCCGATGGAGACGAGGTCGAAGGCGGCGCAAACTTGTGTGCCGATGTTGACGTTGCCGCCAACCTTCGCACCCATCGCCCGATAGTAAAGGCTCATGAGCGGCGTATCGATGAACATCTCAGACCAGCTCAAGGCCTGAAACCGCGTCACCAGCCACCAGCGAAAATAGTAAAAACCCCATACCGGATAGCGGCCCGCCTTGAACCGCCCGATGACGAGCCATTTCAGGGCGATACTCAGCAGCAGCCAGGACGGCCATAACGCGAAGCCGCCGATGGTCGCAATCTGCGCCGCTTGCTGCCAAATCAGATGGCCATCGCGAACCCCCAGAATCAGCATGAGACCGCAAGCGGCCGGAAACGCAGTCGCGCCGTAGAACGCCAGCAAGCCGAGCGTCTGCAACAGCACGCAGAGCCAGCGCGTCCGCGACAGCGGAGCGAAGTCGGCCGCCGATTGCAGCCCCTGTCCGCCCGTTGCCGAAATGCCCGCGCGCGCTCTACTGACGCGCCGCTCGGTAAGTGCCGAGGCGAGCTTTCGCAAGGTACGGAACTCATAGAAGTCGCGAACCGAGACCGGCACATCGGGAACGCAGTTGCGGAATTCGGTGACCACGCGCGCCGCCAGGAGCGAGTGACCATGCAGATCGGTGAAAAAATCGTGATCGATCGAAATCGCCGGGAGATGCAGTATGCGTTGACAAACCTCGACGAGGCTCAACTCCAGATCGCTTTCCGCCTTGGCCATCTGACAGTCAGAGACGTCCTGCAGCAGATGTTGAGGCGGGGGCAGCAGCTTACGATCGACCTTTCCACTCGTCATCGTCGGCAGTTCGTCGAGAATGTCGACGTACTTTGGTATCATGTAGTCTGGAACACGTTGACTGAGCAGCTTGCCGAGCGCCTGACGGTCCAACAGCGTCTGTCCGGCCGCGAGCACGACATAGGCCGCGATCTCCAGAAGACCGTCGGACTCGACAGTCTTCACCGCCGCCTGCCTGATCTCGTCCGCCTCCAGCAGCACGCTTTCGATTTCACCGAGCTCGACGCGGAATCCACGTATTTTGATCTGCGAGTCCGCGCGGCCTATGAACTGCAATTGCCCATTGTCGATAAAACGCACCAGGTCGTGTGTTCGATAAAGGCGCCCCGCCGCTTCGAGGCCGCGAACGGTGAGGAATTTCTCGGCATTGAGGTCCGGCCGATTCAGGTAGCCGCGCGCGACACCGGCGCCGCCAATATAGAGTTCACCGGCCTCATCAGCCGCGACCGGTTTCGCATTCTCGTCCAGAACGTGGACGCTATAACCCGGCAGAGGCGAACCGATGGAAACCGGCTGAGCGGGGTCGCATTCGAAAGCCGTGGCGACCACCGTGGCTTCAGTGGGACCGTAGGTATTGAGGATGCGAAGTCCGGGCCGCGCCCAAGCCGAGACCAGTTGGGGCGGACACGTTTCGCCGCCAAGAATGAGGGTCTTCAGATTCGGCAGATTGGGCGTCATCAAAGCGAGGAAAGACGGGACCGTCGAGAAGAAGGAAATGCGCTCGCGGTCGATAAATTCGGCTGCGTCGAAGACCGAACGTGCGACGTCTTCCGTCGGGACGACAAGCGTGCCGCCAAGGGAGAATGCGGCCCAGATTTCCTCGACCGACGCGTCGAAGGCCACGGAAAAGCCCTGATACACACGTTCGTTTTCATCTAAACGATAGACTGCGCGAAGCGCTTTGATGAAATTTGTGGCGTTGCGGTGTTCAATAACGACGCCTTTGGGCTTGCCGGTCGAGCCCGATGTATAGATGACGTAGCAGACATCGGCCGCAGTCACGACGATCGGTGAAAGTTCCGGAGCGTATCCGTGATCGTCTTTATCGATCACAATTGTCTTAGCCTGTACGCATTCGGTTACTTGCGATTCAAGCGCCCGATCGGTCAGAACGATTTCGATGCCGGCATCCTCGACAATCGCGTTGACGCGGCCGACGGGAAACTTCGGGTCCAGCGGAACATAGCCGGCGCCTGCTTTCAGGATTCCGAGCATTGCGGCGAAAAGATCGCAGGACTTGAGCATATATAGCGCGACCAGGGAGCCGGACTGGACGCCTTCGGCGCGAAGCCTGAACGCTATTTGATCGGCTCGAGAATTAAGCTCCGCATAGGTTGCGATCTCGCCGTCACACTCGACGGCGGCATGATCCGGCCGCTGCTGCACCTGCTCTTCGAAGCATTCGTGCAGCAATCGAGATGTGACAGGAGCGTACCCGAGACCCGACTCGGCATTTACGTACTTCAAAGTGTTCCTCCGGAATCTCTCCGCCTAAAGGCAGGCCGCCGAAAGCGTCACAGCGGCGCGGCCAGGCAAGACCGTATTCATGAGTTGAATGTCGATCGGTGGCCGGTCAGTCTTCCGATCGACGGCTAAAGTGGCGTGATAGAGAGAGTGATCGACTGAAAAGTAGAAATCTTCCACATGCGCGAGCGCCGTTTCATCTTCGGCTCGCTGCGTCTTGAGAGCACTCAAGGATTGGAACTCAAGGGCGTGCCCGAGCCCGAGCATCTTGGTGTACGCTTCCTTCCCGGTCCAAAGCTCCAGAAACACGCGGCGGCGTTGCGCCGACGGCAGCGTATCGAGAATCCGCAGTTCGGATGCATGGCAAAACTGATCGAAGACCTTGTCTTCAAGCGGCTGGTCCACGCTCTCGACGTCGATTCCGACGCTGACGCCACGGCCGATCGCGGTCATCACGACGTTATCGACATGAGAGACGCTGAACTCGAGGCCTTCATTGTTGTCTTTGATAAGAGGTTTGCCGAAATCGTTGCGTAAGAACCGCCATTTTTGCGGCGCGACGCGGCGGTTCGTCATTGCCGACAGAGAAAGCCGCAAAAGGATGCGTGCAGCCGCGGCGCTGTCCCTCGTCGATCCGCAAGAGAGCGCCTGCAATGCAGCCTGGTCATCATCGTTCAGGAGATCGAGGTTGGCGGCGGAGGCGAGAAGAGTTTCGACCTTGGACGCCCAGACATATATCGGCGAGGCGTTTGTGGTAGCGAATGTCGCGTCCGGCCTGTCGCCTGGAACGCGCTTGCGCCAGCCTTCGCGAAATTGCGGCCGCAACGGTGAACGGCGCTCGCAATGCGGCGCAGCCAGGGAGGCAAGCGTTTTTCGCTTGTCCAAGCCGGACGAAAAAATTCGGCGATTTAGATTCGGCGCCAATGTCGGCGGGGGAACAGGGGACCCAAAATTCTTCGATATTTTCGGGCCTAATCCCGATTTCGCCCTTGATGCCGCTCCCAAAGCCAAAGGTTGGCTCGGCGGTTTTCAACTCGGTTACAACTACCAGATCGGCAATTTTGTCGTTGGGGCTCAGGGCAATTTCGACTGGGCCAACATTGCCAAACACGATTTCGGATGTTTTTCGTTCGGCAATCAAACCTGCTCCTCGACCGATGAATGGATTGCCAGTCTGACGGGTCGCGTCGGACCGGTCATCGGTCCGGCACTCTTCTATATAGACGGCGGCCCTGCTTGGACCAGGAACACCATCTCCAACATCGCTCACAGCGCAGCATGTGTTCCGTCGGGAGGAGCGACCGTCTGTTCGGCTCCGGGCGATCTATTCATTGGCAGCAAAGTCATGCCGGGCTGGACCCTCGGCGGCGGGGTTGAATATCGGTTCTCGCCGAATTGGTCGGCGTTTGTCGAATACGACTACTTCGATTTCGGCTCACATCCGATCGGTCTCAGTGACGGCGGCACCGGATTTTTCCCCGAGCAAGTGCAGCAGCAGTTGCAGGTGGTCAAACTCGGCTTCAATTATCGGCTCGACGGTCCACCGGTCAGCGCTATGCCGCTGGGTTATGCACCCGCACCGTCTCTGCTGTCAGAGGACGAAGACGACACCGGCAAAAACATACGGGCGTTTTCGATTGTCGATGTCGGCAAGGACAGCGTTGATGCGCTGATGGGCGGGCTGTTTGCATTTTCGAAAGACATCGACACATCGGGTCCCCGCCTTTGGATCACGGGAGGAGCCGGCACTTATAGTTTCCCATCCGACAGTGGGCGGATCCGCGGTATCTATTCCACCGGTGATTTGTTGGCCGGCTACGGATTTGAAGGCAACAATTACGAAATCAATCTTCTCGCCGGCGCCAGCGCCGAGAACGACATGCTGAATGCCTACGACGCAACGGATCCCGTGAACGGAACCGCGGTCGGTCCGAAGGTGCGCGGTGACGTCTGGATCAATCCGACATCAAGGTCTCTTATCTACGGCGAAGCCGAATATACGACCGCGTTTCAAACCTATTACACCTCCGCCAAATACGGCTATGACCTGTTTAATAAGGGCTTTTTTGTCGGCCCGGAGGCTGCGGCTTTTGGCGATCAGCGCTACGATCAATGGCGCTTAGGAGCGCACCTTACTCAGCTTAAATTCTGGTCAATCGATTTCGACCTGTCCGCTGGCTTTGCGCATGATAGCGTCGTCAGGAACGGCGCTTATGGGCATCTCGAAATGTCGAAAACGTTTTGACGCCGTCCGCCATGCCCACGAGGCGTGTGACTCAATTGCCAAAGTTCGTGGCCAGATAATCGGTGATGGCCTGCGCTTCGTCGGGCGAGGCAGTTCCACCACGCGCTACCATGTTAGCGACAATGATCGGCCAATCGCCTTTGCGCCTGGGGACCGTCGCTATGCGTTCGAGGTCGTGGCATAGATTGCAGCGCGTCTCGACCAAACGCTTGCCCTGCCCGTCCGGCAACGCAACGGGTTTTTCCGGCGGCAGGTTTATGCCCGGACCCAAATTCAATGCGAGATAATTCACGACAGTATCGATTTCACCGTCTGTCAATTGCGCGCCGCGAAGCACCATGTTGTTGACAAAGAGCCTCCAGCCGGGAGCTCCGTCGCGTATTTTCGCGATTGTGCCAAGGTAGTGGCACTGCGAACACACGGCCGAAACGAGATCGCGTCCGTCTCCTGCCGGCAAAGGATTGGTATTTTGTTGCGCACGGCTCGGTGAAGCCGCCGCGGCTGCGGTCACGAATGCGATGAGGAACAACACTGCAGCACGCATGATCACACCTTCCGGGTACGCAAATTGGCGAGCGAATAGGGCGGATGCCATTCGGACACCGCACCGAGCCCTTCGCGCTTGATGTGAATATCGAGTAGATAAGGGCGTCCTTCCACCATGGCGCTCTTGGCGCGATCGAATGCGCCCTTGAGTGCAGACGGCTCCTTGACCGTCTCGCCCTCCACACCGAATGCGCTCGCGGCCTTCGCATAATCCACGTCGGGATCGCCAAGGTAGCAAGTCATGTCCCGGCCGGCCTCGAATTGCCGGCCGGCGCTGTTCCAAATGCGATTGCGCTCGTTGTTGTAGCTGTGGTTGTTGAGCACGATCACCGTGACAGGCGCCTTGTACCGCGCCATGGTCCATAAAGGCTGCGGCCCGCTGAAGCAGAAGCTGCCGTCACCAACGACGGAAACCACCGGGACGTCGGGCCGCGCGAGCTTCACGCCGAACGCAGCCGCCATACCCCAGCCCAGCACGTCGGGACCGGTGCTGAAATATTGCTTGTCGCTGCCACCGAAAGTCATCAGCGATTCCATGGCTCTTCCGGAATCTACGTCGGCGACGTAGCAGGTGTCGCGATCGAGATTAGCCTCAAGTTCGAGCCCGAGCCGCTCCATGCTGATCGGCGCGGTGTCGGCAAGACCGCGCGCAATGGCCTGGCGTACCTCGAACATTTGCACTGCGTAGGCGCGCGTGCGTGCCGCGCGTTCCTCGGCGATCTCCTTGAGCCGCGACGCGGTGGCCATGGCTCGAATCGCCGCGGTGAGATCGGCAATGGCAAGCCGCAGGTCCGCCACGATCGCGAGGTCGACCGGCGCACCACGAGCAAGACTCGTCGGATCGAGCCGGATTGAAATCAATTTCGTACCGGGAGATGCCTGCTCGCCGAAACGGTTACCGAGGTTAAGCAGAACATCAGGCTTACCCGGATAACGCATCGTCCTTACCAGCGTGCCAATATAGAGCGGGTGTCGGGTCGGAAAGGGCTTTGACCAATAACCCAGCGCCGAACCCTGCCCCCCGTCGCCGGCAACCGGCAAGCCGAGGAGCTCGGCGAGTTCGATCAACTCCTTTTCGCCGTGGCACATGGTGATCTCGTCCCCGACGCTCACCAGCGGATTGCTCGCCTCGATGAGCATACGTGCCGCCTTGTCGATATCGTCCTTGTCGGGACGAATCCGCATCGGCACGTCGAATTTGCTGCGTTCCCAGATCTGCGCTTTGGCACGCTGATCGAGAGTATTGCTCGGCAGCGACAAGAACACCGGCCCACAGGGCGGCGTGGACGCGAATTTGAGACCTCGCCGCGTTGTTTCCGCAATGGCTGCGGCCGACTGCGCCTGCCAGAACCATTTGGTGATGGGCTCCGTCATCAGTTCGTGATGATCGCTTTCCTGGAATTGGTCGCGGCCCATCGCATCTTGATCGACCGAGGCGACCGCTACCAAAAGCGGAATCTGGTCCTTCCAGCTATTGACCATCTGCGTCATTGCGTTGGGCAGTCCGATATTGGCGACGACGACGATGCCGGTACGCCCGGATGCGCGCGCATAGCCGTCAGCCATGGCCACCACGGCGCCTTCCTGAATGCCCTTGATCAAGTGAATCCCGGGCTCGTCGACCAGCGCGTCGAAGATTGAATGGTCGCCGGTCGAGGGATTAAAGAAAATGTGCTCGACGCCGGCCGCCTTGAGCTGGGCCACGAAAAGGGCGCCGCCATTGCCTTCGACTTCCCGGATCGCACCGGGCGTTTCGGCTGACGGCCCACCCTGACCAAGAGGCGCGAGATTTTGCGCAACTGACCTTGCGGCGACAGTACTCATCCCAAGCGCGCTTAGCCCGGAGACCAATTGCCTGCGGGACATCCCTTGGTCGAGATACTGCTTGATCAACTCCTTCACGGAAACCTCCCTTGCGCCGATACATATAAATCGGCAGCCGTCGACGCCTTCGCGTCTTGTCTTGCGAGAACACTAACACATTGCTGACACGCAGAGACTGATTGGCTGAGGCGGCAGTCCGTATCGGACCGGTCTCCGCCCCAAATTCCCTGCCAACAGGGAAAAGCAGGGAATTTCGCGGTATTAGGTAGTAGTCAGGGAGCAAGCCGTGACGATCGCTTGTCCGCTTAGGAGGTAAGAGCGAACGCCACCAACTGGCGTCGCCGCGTCAGCTAATGACCCGACGCAGATATAATTCGGCGACATCCTCTGAATATTTTTGTCACGCTGCACGGCTTAAGGGAATTAATGAAGATCCGGCTTGTTTTGGTAGTTTCGGTAGCGCTCCCTTAACCTGGCCCGTCGCCGCGATCCGCCTGACTCAGGGGTTACCTTAATGTTCGACTGGGTTTATCTTTTTGCCGCTGAAAGTAAGAGCCTGGAGAACTGAAGTCGGGAGGACCAATGAACACCGCAACGAAGGCCAAGGCAAAGATCGACGTCGTGCCACTGACGAAACATATCGGCGCGGAAATCCGCGGAATCGATCTTCGCGAGAAACCCGATGAAGCCACCGTCAAGGCGATTTATCAGGCGTGGTCGGACCACTTGGTGGTCGTCTTTCCCGGTCAAAAGCTGTCCCAGAAAGATTTAAATCGCGTCACCGAGTATTTTGGCGAACAGGGAATGCCGCGTCGACCGCCGAAATTTTTTCCGAAAGGATATGCTAATCTTCTGCCGGGCATAATGATGATCTCGAACATTCGCGAGAACGGCGAGCCGATCGGGGCGCTGCCGGACGGCGAAATGATGTTCCATCATGACATGATCCATTCGGAAATGCCGGACAAGGCTACGTTGCTGTATGCGGTTGAGATACCGTCGTCAGGTGGAAATACTCTTTTTGCAAGCGGATACGCTGCTTACGACACTTTAGATCCGGAGATCCGCAATAAGCTTGATGGTCGTCTTGCCATCCATCATTACAATTACGGGTCGACAATAAAGGGGGATCGTAAGGGCACTGAGGCATTTGGCGCGTGCAATCATCCAGTATTCCGCACCAACGAGGACACTGGACGAAAGGCAGTCTATGTCAATCGGCTCATGACGATTGGCATCGTGGACATGCCCGAGGCCGAATCCGGCCCGTTACTAAAAGCGGTATTTGACCACGCGGAGAGAGGTGAATTCGTATATGAACATATCTGGCGATTGGGCGATCTGCTCCTCTGGGACAATCGGTGCTCGTCGCATGCGCGCACTGATTTTCCGTCGACCGAGCGCCGCCTCATGTTCCGCACCACCGTAAAAGGGTCCGTGCGGCCGTACTGAGCATTCAAGCAGCGAAAATGGAGGCCGCACCGCTCAGGCCCTAACTCGGTGTCAAACTTGAAAACGTGAAAAACGAGCGGGCCGATTGAAATTTGTTCAGGCGCTGCTTGATACGAACGGTTGGCATTTGAGCTTTATTACGCCGAGCAGTCCCACGGGAGACAAGAGCTGACTGTCCGTGAACGCAGTCGCCCTGGAAGGGATGATTGCCGAGCTTCTGCATGATACTCATTACCTTCGCACGATGCCCAGCAGAGAGGCGATATGGGCGACTTGCGCGTATTGTTCCTTAAGCGCTGCGGTGAACGCGTCGACGCCCATGCGCGCGGCCGGCTGGCCGGTGAGCGCCAGTCTTTCATCGATCATCTTGTCGTCGAGCGCGGCGAGCACGTCGGCCGCGATCCGCCGGCGCAGGTCGAGCGGCATGTCGCGCGGTCCGAGTAGCCCCAGCACGGGACTGGCAAGTAGGGACGGGTATCCGGCTTCCACCACGGTGGGAATCTGCGGCGCGATGGGCGATCGCTCGCGATCGTTGATGGCAATGATCTTGATCTTGCCGGTCTGCGCGTAGGTTCGCATCGCGGCGTAGGATTGCATGGACAACTGGATTCGGTTTTCGCCGAGATCGACCGGCGACTTGGTGATGTCGCGGTAGGGAACCTCGACGATCGTCAGCCCGTTTTCCTTGACGAAGCCGTTGAAGACGAATTCGGAAAATCCCGGCGCCACCGAATAGCTCGTCTCGTTCGGCTTGGCGCGCGCCAGCGCCACGAATTCGGCCAGTGTGGAGATGCCGAGACTCGTCGGCACGGCGACGGCGATCTGCACCTTGGCGACGCCCGCGATCGGCGCGAGGTCGGTCTCGGGATCGAAGGACATGTTCTCGTGCATGTAGCGCTGGACGACGAAGATGCTGCTCGGTCCGAAGAACAGCGTATGGTCATCCTTTGCCGACACCACGGTCTCGAGCGACAGCAGGCCGTCGCCGCCAGGTCTGCCGTCGATGATGATGGGCTGGCTCCATTGCTGCTGCAGCTTGTCGGTGATGAGCCGCGCGCCGGCGTCTGCGCCGGAGCCCGGACCGAACGGCAGCACAAAGCGCACCGGATGTGTGGGCCAATGCTGGGCGAGGCTCGCCGTCGCGGCGACCGCGTAAATCGGAAGCGCAGTCGCGGCGACCATAGTGAGGCGAAACCAACCGTTGAGCATGACCCCTCCCATGAATGTCCGGTGTTGGCCCTTAGCGTACATTCTGGCAGTCGCAGCTAATGTCCGCTTTCAGGGGTAAAGCGAACACAACTTCCATCAGCTAACGCGGCACCCAACGACCCGCATGCGATGCATGCCGACGCAACAATGCGTCTCGCACCGATTATTCGATCAAGTAAGCATCGATATAATGGCTTGAATCTGATCCGACGCCGCGGCCACTAAGCTGTCGTGGCTTGTCAGGCCTTGCGCAGCTGCCTGCAGAATGATTTCAGCCAGATGTGCCTTAACTCCCGGCGTTGCATGACCCGTTGGAACACTAGCCATCACCGCCTCAAGGGCGTCCCGCATCGTTTGGATGAGTTGTGGGCTGTAGTGAGGCATGCTCAGCTCCTTAAGGCCTCGACCTCAGAATCAAGCAACGCATCGTAGGACGAACAAGACGTCACTAATGTGCACGCCTCCCGTCAGCAGAATTAATTTTTGGTAAGACGGCTCTTGCCGAGGATCACCCCAGCCGAACCGAGCTGCGATTCTACCATCCACCTATCGCGCTGACGAACCTTGATTGATCGGAAATATCGCGCTTCGGCGTGACCGATCCGGAAGAGATATAATGCCGCAGTCGATGCCGATAATGTGAAGTGACGCGGCGCGACCCGCCGACCAATACAGTACCCCATGCAAAGGCTCAAACTCATCGCAATCGGCGCTATGGCGGGCACAGCGCTGGTCCTCCTCGCCAACACACCGGGGCTAGCACCACTCATCGCGGGTGCGGAAGCTTCATCAAGCACCGAAGCAGCGGAGACTTATCGGCAGCTGGAATTGTTTGGCCAGGTCTATGACATCGTGCGGCACCAATATGTCGACAAGCCAGACGACACCAAGCTGATCGAATCCGCCGTCAATGGCATGGTGAGTGGGCTT